>ENA-OPVV01000233-OPVV01000233.1-human-gut-metagenome-genome-assembly--contig:-NODE-233-length-53482-cov-5.988002_pt1 | contig 53482 bp, 39 predicted proteins | sample MGYA00241500_ERZ501992 | MGnify/ENA primary metagenome ERZ501992 (study PRJEB25962, sample SAMEA2043052) | human gut metagenome | biome: human gut; feature: human-associated habitat; material: faeces...
TTCAGACAGTATACCACAATCCTGAGTATGCTGGATTTCTCATATTATGACCTTCTGATGGCAATCGGTGTTACATTCCCGCTTATCACAGGCGGTGTAGACCTGTCAATCGGAACTGGTATGGTATGTTACGCATTGATCGGCGGAACACTTGTAAGAAGCAACAATGTTCCAGTAGTAGTAGCAATGCTGCTCTGTGTAGTGCTTGGAATTGCAATCGGCGCATTGAACGGTGTTCTCATTGGTATCATGAACCTGCCGCCATTCCTTGCTACTCTTTGTACCTGTATGATTACCCGTGGTGCTGGTTCTCTTTGCAGTGCTACACCATGGCCAACACTGAATCAGCCAGGCGGATGGTTCCATTCCATCTTTAAACTGACAATCGGACAGGGAAGAAGCGCTTCCCGTTACCCGCTCGGTTTCCTTTGGATGATCCTTCTGGTAATCCTGATGGAGTTCGTTCTGAATCATACAAAATTCGGACGTTACACCATCGCAATCGGTTCCAACAAAGAAGCAGCAGCTCTTTCCGGAATCAATGTTAAGTTTTACCATGTAATGGTATACGTAGTTTGCGGTCTGTTTACCGGACTGGCAGCTATCGCATACGCAGCAGTAACTCCTACTGTACAGCCTGGTACTGGTGCCGGACTTGAGATGGACGCAATCGGCGGTGTATTCGTTGGTGGTGTTGCAGCTTCCGGTGGTTATGGATCTGTAGTAGGAACTCTGGTAGGTATTTTCGTAATCATGCTGTTAAAGACCGGTCTTCCATATGTTGGTCTGCAGGCAAACTGGCAGCAGATCATCACAGGTGTTGTATTGATCGTTGCAGTATTGATCGATATCCTGAAAGAGAAAAAAAGTGCACACTAATAACTGAAACATACAGGCTGGCTTACAGATAGTCAGCCTGAAGAAAAGCAAAATTCTGTTTATAAGCAGAACAGCTGGTAAACAGCAACAATTTCATAACGGATGTGAAGCGTCGGAGAGTGTAGCGACGTATCATCATAAAAAAACTATATAATTTTTATTTCAAGGAGGAAGTAGTAAATGAAAGCAAAGAAAGTTATGGCATTAGTACTCTGTGCAGCAATGGTATCTGGTTTAGCAGCAACAACTGTTATGGCAGCTCCGGAAGATCAGTTTGAAGGACTTACAGCTAACGAAGCTTATGAATTCCCTATGATGGTTAAATCTTTCCAGTCTACATACTGGGAAGCAGCTATGAAAGGTATGGACAAAGCAGCTGAAGAATTAGGTGTTACCTATACAGCACAGGGACCAAACAGTGAGTCCGATATCGCTGACCAGGTTAACATGATCAATACAGCTATCGCAGCTAATCCTGTTGGATTAGGACTTGCAGCTTGCGATACATCTTCTGTTCAGGAAGCTCTTCAGACATGTGTTGACAAAGGAATCCCGGTTGTTACATTTGATACAGGTATCGCTGATGCTCCGGAAGGATCTGTAGTTTGCGAAGTCTGCACAGACAACAATCAGGCTGGTTCTGTAGCAGCTGAGAACATGTATCCGGCAATCAAAGACGTTATCGCTAATGCTGACGGACAGGTTATCATCGGTGAGGTTAACCAGGATGCTACAGCTCTTAACATCCAGCAGCGTGGTACAGGATTCATCAATAAGATGATCGAGCTGATTAAAGCTGATGGAAAAACAGTAGCAGTTAAGGGTAATGAGTTCTATGTAAACGCAGCAGAAGGTGCTGACGCTGAAGAAGCTGACGCAGACGTTGTTATCCAGGTTGCAGTTCCGGCACAGACAACTGTAGAGCTTTGCTCCACAGAGGCTCAGGCTATCCTTTCCCAGGAAAACTGTATCGCAATTTTCGGTTCCAACCAGGTTGCAGCAGAGGGTGTTCTTGCAGCTAACGCTAACCTGAACGTTCTTGGTTCTGACGCAGCTAACGGTGATGTTATCGGTGTTGGTTTCGACGCTGGTTCTATCATTAAAGCAGCTGTAACAGATGGCACATTCCTTGGTGCAGTTACACAGTCTCCTCTGATGATGGGATATTATGCAATCTACGCTCTGACAGCAGCTGCTAACGGAGCTGAGCTTGAGGATGTTCCTACAGCTGGTTACTGGTATGATTCTACAAACATCGACGATGAAAACATCGCTCCAAACCTTTACGACTAATTAAAAAGTAAAGAGACGACACAACGTCCAATGTTTGCAGGTTTATAAACTGTGAATGAAACAGACCCCTGGGGCATTGCCCCGGGGGTTTTCTGGGTGAAAGAGTAATTATTGCAGCACGGAAAATATTGTCACTATCTTCCGGATACTTTATGTGAGAGGTTTTTGTGAATATAGTGGACAGAACATTCTGGTTGCAAATAAGGACACTTTTTTAGACAAACAAGGTTCTTATTTATTGATGGATATTATAGTACTATGATATCATCAATTAGAAAGGCAGCTGTGTGAGGAACATCAGGATTTGTACGTTATTGTTTATGGAAAATGTTCGATGCGACATTTGTGTGTGACAATAAGACAGGAACCTTGATACATACAGCGTAATTTTACAATTGAGGAGGTTTCATAAAATGACAAAGTATTATTTAGCAGTAGATATCGGTGCTTCCAGCGGACGTCTGATCCTTGGACATCTTGAGAATGGAAAAATGGAGCTTGAGGAAGTTCATCGTTTTGAGAATGGAATGGTAAAGAAAGACGGCGAGCTTTGCTGGGAGTTTGACAGACTTTTCCAGGAAATTAAGAATGGTCTTAAGAAATGTAAAGAGATCGGCAAGATTCCGGTAAGCATGGGCGTTGATACCTGGGGCGTTGACTTTGTACTGATGGATAAGGACGACAAGGTTCTTGGAAATACAGTAGGATATCGTGATCACAGAAATGAAGGTATGGATGAGGAAGTATATAAGACGATTTCTCTTGAGGATCTTTATGCACGTACCGGTATTCAGAAAGCAATTTTCAACACGGTATATCAGCTGATGGCTGTGAAGACAAAACATCCGGAATATCTGGAACAGGCTGAAACTATGCTTCATGTACCGGATTACTTCCATTATCTTCTTACAGGCAAGAAAACCTGTGAGTATACAGAGGCAACAACAGGCCAGCTGGTAAATGCAGAAACAAAGGACTGGGACTACAAACTGATCGATAAACTTGGATATCCAAGAAAAATGTTCCAGAAGCTGATCATGCCTGGTACCAGTGTCGGACACTTCACAGAAGAGGTAAAAGCAGAAGTTGGGTTCGATGTAGAAGTTGTAGCACCGGCTACACATGATACCGGATCCGCGGTTCTTGCAGTTCCTGCAAACGACGACGATTTTATTTATATCAGCTCCGGAACATGGTCACTGATGGGAATTGAAAGAGAAAAAGCTGACTGCTCCAAGAAGAGCTGTGAGATGAACTTTACGAATGAAGGTGGTTATGCAGGAAGATTCCGTTATCTGAAGAATATCATGGGACTTTGGATGATCCAGTCTGTTCGTCATGAATATGATGATAAATATGGATTTGCAGAAATCTGTCAGATGGCAGAGGAAGCGAAAGATTTCCCATCCAGAGTTGATGCAAATGATGAGTGCTTCCTTTCTCCGGAAAGCATGATCGAAGAGGTTAAAGATTACTGCAGAAGAACCGGACAGAAGGTTCCGGAAACTTTAGGAGAAATTGCTACTGTTATTTATACCAGTCTTGCTGAGTGCTATGCAAAGACAGCAAAGGAACTGGAAGAGCTGACAGGAAGAACCTTCAGTCGTATCCATGTAGTTGGCGGCGGTTCCAATGCAGGCTATCTTAATGAGCTGACTGCGAGAGCAACAGGCAAAGAGGTTCATGCAGGTCCTGGAGAGGCAACTGCAATCGGTAATATTACCGCTCAGATGTTAAAAGCAGAAGAGTTTAAATCAATCGAAGAGGCTCGTACTACCATTCATGAGTCCTTTGGAATTAAGGTATATCAGGCTTAATGAAAAGTTAAAACAGCCGGGATATACGATCATTTGCATAATATATCAAATTAAACAGGAGGTACTACTATGTTAGTAAACACAAAAGCAAAGGTTGGTGTATTTTCTATTGCTTTAGGCGCATATCTGCCTCAGTTCCCTTCACTGGTACCAGAGTTTGAGGCTCAGTACGAGGCATTTAAGAAAACAATTCCGGATACCGTAGAAATCATCGATGGAGGAATGGTAACAACAAAAGAACAGTCTATGGTTGCTGGGGATAAATTCCGTGCAGCAGATGTTGATCTTGTTTTCCTTCAGATGTTAACCTACGCTACATCCTACAACATGCTTCCTGCAATCCGTGACCTGAATGTTCCGGTTGTTCTGGTAAATGTTCAGAAGCTGAAAGCTCTGGATTACGATCACACAGACATTGCTACATGGCTCGGCGAAGGATATGCCTGCGGTGCTGTTGGAGAAGCTGTTGCTGACCTTGAGAGAGCCGGCAAGAGACATGCTGTTATCACTGGTGTTGTAGAAGGCGGAGATCCAGGCGTTCAAGCTGAGATTGAAGACTGGTGTAAAGCGGCTCAGGTAAGAAGAAGATTCCGTGACACAAATATTGCACAGATCGGTAGACCTTACCCGGGCATGATGGATCTTTACATTGATGAGACCAACCTGTATAACAGAATGTTCCTTTATACCAAACAGTTTGACTGGGAAAAAATGTGGGCAATTGCGGATGATATCACAGATGAGGATGCAATTCGTGCAAAAGCTCAGGATATTCTGGACACCTTTGATATCGAGGGTGGCGGAACAATCGAGAAAGTATGGGATATGGCAAAATATGTTGTAGCATTTGAGAAATGGGTAAAGGACGAGCATCTTGGAATGATCGCTTCCCATTATGACGGATTTGCACAGGGCAAGGCTGGTGTCCTTGACAGCATGCTGATTCCGGCATTCTCCATGCTGATCAAACAGGGTACTGCATGTGCTGTTGAGGGTGATATGAAGGTTGCCATGGCAATGAGTATTCTGAAGACGATTTCTGGTACAGGCCAGCTTTCCGAGATGTATTCCATTGATTTCAATGATGACATCTGCATTATCGGTCATTCCGGAAGTGGTGATGCTGATATTTCTGATAAGAAACCTACCATGAAGATCGTACCAGTGTTCCATGGCAAAACAGGCGGTGGATATCTGACTCAGTTCTATCCATACACAGGTCCGGTTACCTATCTTGCAATCACACAGGATGGAGACGGACGCTTCAAATTCGTTGTTGCTGAAGGAATCAACGAGGAAGGACCAATCCTTTCCTTTGGAGATACTAACATGAGAACTCGTTTTACATGTGGCGCAAGAGAGTTTGTAAACCGCTGGAGCGAAGCTGGCCCGACACATCATATGGCAGCTGCAACAGGCAGACATATTGATACCATCCTGAAGGTTGCAAAGATCTTCAATGTACCGGTTGATATTGTAACAAGATAATTTTCAAAGTTGTGTAAATAATAGCAAGAATAAGACCATCTATATGGTCTGTACACATATTCATATTCAATAAACGGGAGAGTCTGTGGACTCTCCCGTTTGTTATCTTCTGTGAAATTCCATACAAAAAGCACCGCCTGCGTAAGACGGTGCTGAAAACATCAGTTTACAGGGGCTTTGGCGTTTCGCCAGAGGTTTCATCCCTCTTCGCTGGAATCCGAATCTGCACCTCGGTTCCTTTTCCTACATCGCTGGAATAAGTCAATCCATAATCTGCGCCATAAAGCACCTGAAGCCGTCTGTGAGTATTATAGATCGCAATATTGGTTCCACCTGAAATACTGGTACCCTCCCCGGAAAGAATCACGGGCAGTTTATCCGGCGCGATTCCAACTCCGTCATCAGAAATCAGAAGTACAATATCCCCATCCTCCATCCATCCGGTAAGTACAATAGTTCCAGACTTGGAAGGTTTTTCCAGAATGCCGTGTAGTATGGAATTTTCTATAACAGGCTGCAGGGTCAGCTTTGGAATCTGGTATTCCATCAGTTCATCCGGAATATCGGAAATGAAGAAAATGCTGTCATGATAGCGCATATTCTGCAGGTGAACATAGATGGAAACATGTTCTTCTTCCTTGGCGATAGTACTGATTCCCTTTTTACGACTAAGTGTCAGCTTGTAGAATCTGGAAAGACTTTGCACTGCGTTACAGACCTCAGAGGTACGTCCCTGCTGGGCCATCCAGTTGATCATATCCATGGTATTATAAAGAAAATGGGGATTGATCTGAGCCTGCAGGGAATTAAACTCGGCAATTCGCAGATCCTCAGCAGCCTGGGCCTGTTTTTCCATAAGCTGATTCATTTTGCGTGTCATATAGTTGTATGTATCAATAAGGTCACCAATTTCATCGTGCGCACTTGGGCTGTCCATAGGGACCGGAGGACCGTGACGGACTGTTCTCATCTGACTGATAACGGAGGAAATTCGCCCTGTAATGGATTTGGACAAGGTACTTGCAAGCAAAAAGGCAAGCACCAGTACCGCAATATAAATGGATAAAAACTGCAAAACCAGGGTATTACTCTGATTGATCAGGGGCTGGGAGGGAAGTACCGTCACCATAAACCAGCCTGGCTGTTTGATCCGGTAGAAACCAACGTAAACGGTTTTCCCCAGAATATCCTGCTCCACGAAACTGTTGGAGGACATGTAGGACTCCATGATCTTGTCGTAATCCAGCCAGTAAATTCCGGCGAGAGAATCACTGGAAGCAGAAACCAGGTTGTTACGCTCATTCATAATATAAGAAACACTGCCGTCCAGAGTAAGATTCTCAGACAGGATTTGCTGAAAATCATGACCGGAATAATAGACCGCCATGTAAGCATCATAAGTTCCGTTGTTATAGATCACAGAAGCATGGGTGATATATGCCTGATCTCCATATGCCTTTTGTTCCTTTGTACCAAGATAGAAGGAGGGACAAAAAAGCTGGGAAACGCGGCTTCCGCGGAAAATACCATACCAGTAGGTTCCACGGACCTGATCAAGAGATAGAAAAGTATCTTTCAGGTCTTCTTTATTTAAAAGTGCATTTATGTCTGAAGGAGAGTCTTTTGGTACCTCCATATAAATTTTGACATTGGTAACAGGTGTACCAGTGATCAGCTGATCTACCTTTTGGGAAAAAGATGCCGCATCCGGGGAAACTGCCAGATCCGTGAAGGAGTCGGTTATGGCATTTTTAAAAAGTGTCTGGTAAAAATCAAGGGAAGAAATTTCTTCACTTACATCCAGGACTTTCTGAATGGATTCTTCTATCAACGGCGCCGTTTCTGCAGACCGGTCCTGTTCCTGGCGGATCGTATAGGAAACTACCATGTCGTAGGCTCTTCCATAAAAAAAGAAGATAATGGCGATCGCAGGAATTGACACGATCAAAAGAAGTACCAGGGTAAACTTGGACTGCAGGTTCAGATCCTGGTACCATTGCTTAAGCTTATGCAAATTATTTCACACTCCTCAAAAATATATAGGTGTTTTGAAATATATAAAATTTTTTATGTGTTGCAGAAAACTAACTCATTTTCTCTCGATATTCAGAAGGAGAAAAACCTGTATACTTCTTAAAACTTTTACCGAAATAATTCCCGTCACTGTATCCCACCCGCGAGGAAATATCTGTAATTTTATACCTGGGGTCAGACAGCAGCTGCTTGGCCTTTTCCATTCTGTATTCTGTGAGGTACTGATTTAAAGTCTGACCGGTCTCATTTTTGAAGAAGGTACATACATAAGAGGTTGATAAAAATACATGATCACTGATATCTTTCACAGATAAGGTCTCGTTCATATATTTCTGCCCTATGTAATCCTTGATCAGAAAAATAGTAGAATTTTCTTCTTCTGTGCTGACTGCTGTCTGGAAAAAAATCTCTGTCTTTTTCACCAGCTTCTGGTGCATCTCATTATAGGAAAAAATCTTTTCCAATGTGTCTATTAAATTTTCCTGGGTATCTGATAAGGTTAGCTTCAGCTGACGCGCAGCATTGTCCAAAGCACGGAATAATTTGTAATAGAGATCCTTGGCCTGATTAGGCAGAATATTCTGATTCTGGTTATAATACAGAAACAGATTATCAAGGAAAGCTTTTGCTTTTTCCTTATTTTTTTCAGTGAGAAGAGTGAGAAATTCATTCTCCGGACTGGCAGAAAGCTCTGCGGCTGTTTCGGAAACAGGTGCCTGATAAAAAGGAGACAGAAAGGTACCTGTGGGGAAAAAGAAGCTGCTCTGCAGGGAAATAACAGCAGAAGTATAGGACTGATAAGCTCTGGAAATACCTGTAACAGTGTCTCCGGCTGCGATGCAGAATCTGGTGCAGCGGGAATACAGATTACAGAAAAATTCTTCAATACTTTTTCGAACGGCAGCTCCGGGAGTGGAACCAAACAAAAAGTAAACCATATACTGCACACGCTTTTCTGCAAAAATACAATCTATATGGAAGGTTTTTAAAAATTCCCGGACTGACAGAAACATGGCGTTTGCCTCTGAAAGAGGAAGCTCCTCCTCTGTATCGGTTTTAAGCACAATTGCAGTAAAAGGAGTGGTATTGCTGATAGACAGAGACAGCTCCGCTATGAGCTGATCAATACTTTCCTTCGCATGTGCGAAAGGCTGGGTGAGAAGAAGTGCCAGGCGGGAAGCGCTTTCCATGGAATGGATGGACGCATTTTGCCGGGTGCGTTTTTTCTCCAGGCAAAGATCACGGGCTTCCATAATGGCATCCCGGATTTCCACTGGGTTCAGAGGTTTCTCTATATAATTGACGGCTTTTAGCTTGATGGCAGCCTTTAGATATTCCTTATCCGAATATCCGCTCATAAAAACAGGAACAATATCAGGAAGAATTTCTTCCAGCTGTTCCAGCATTGCGATTCCATCCAGACGGGGCATACGCACATCGCATAGTACAATGTCCGGTCTGTGTACCCTGGCCATTTCAATTCCGTTTATTCCATCATCTGCCTGAAGCACTTCCTGGATTCCGATGGATTGCCAGTCAATGGAAGAAATCACACCGGTACGGGTGAGCTCTTCATCGTCTACGATCAGTAATTTCATAATGAATCTCCGTTATATCCCTCCGGAAATCACCGGAGCTCCTGATTAGTGAAATGACAGTAACTGCGAAAGAAATGAACAGTTATCTGTAAGGTTATAAAAACGTATTAATAAAAAATGCCACACCCATCATACCACAATTATATCCAAAATACGAGACTAAAAGTACCTTGCTTTGTGGAATATTTTTAAGATCAGTGGAAAATTTTACCCATTAAGTGGAAAATATTTTACCCTGTTTCAAAATATTTTCCCATTTTCAAACAAAGTGCACAGGTGGTAGAATAATAACAGATCAAGAAAGGGAGGAGAAAAAGCCGTGTCTGAATATGTTCTTGAATTAAAAGGCATTACGAAAATTTTCCCCGGCGTTAAAGCACTGAACAATGTACAGTTCCAGTTAAAGCCTGGCGAAGTTCACGCACTGATGGGCGAAAACGGTGCAGGTAAATCTACCTTCATTAAAGTAATTACCGGTGTACATAAAGCAGAAGAAGGCGAAATGTACCTGTTTGGAGAAAAAGTGGATTTCAAAGGTCCGAAGGATGCACAGGAAGCAGGAATTGCAGCTGTTTATCAGCACCCCACATCCTATCCACATTTAACAGTAGCTGAAAATATTTTTATGGGACATGAGATCAAGAAGAATCACATAATCCAGTGGAAAGCTATGAATGAGGAGGCAAATAAGCTTCTGAAGCAGCTGAATGCAGATTTCGATTCCACAGCAGAAATGGGAACCTTAAGTGTGGCCCAGCAGCAGATGGTTGAGATCGCAAAGGCATTGTCTACAAATGCAAAGATCGTGATCCTGGATGAGCCTACCGCTTCTCTTACAAAGAGAGAATCCGAGGAACTTTACAGAATCGTAGATCAGTTAAAGGAAAAAGGAGTTTCTATTATCTTCATTTCCCATCGTTTTGAGGATATGTACCGTCTGGCAAGCAGAGTTACCGTATTCCGTGACTCTCAGTACATTGGTACCTACGATGTAGATGGAATCACCAATGCAGACCTGATCAAAGCCATGGTTGGCCGTGAGATCAAGGATCTGTTCCCGAAACCGGAGGTTAAGATCGGTGATGAAATGCTTCGTATCGAGCACTTATCCCGCACCGGATATTTCAAAGATGTTTCCTTCAATGTACACGCTGGCGAGATCGTAGGTCTTACAGGTCTGGTTGGTGCAGGTCGTACAGAGGTTGTAGAGAGCGTCTGTGGAATCACAACTCCAGATGAAGGAAAGGTTTATCTGGAAGGAAAAGAAGTACATATCAAACAGCCGTCTGACGCAATGAAGGAAGGAATTATCCTTCTTCCGGAGGATCGTCAGAAGGAAGGTCTGATCATGAGCTGGGGACTTGGAAGAAATGTAACACTTCCAACTATCAGCAAATATGCAAAAAAAGGCTTCAATGACGAGAAGACAGAAAGAGATCTTTCCAAGAGACTTCTGGAAGAGGTTGATACCAAAGCCGTTGATATTTTCCAGCCTGCAAGCTCTCTGTCAGGTGGTAACCAGCAGAAGGTTGTAGTTGCCAAGGCGCTTAGCCAGGAGATGAAGGTGGTCATCATGGATGAGCCTACAAAAGGTGTTGACGTTGGTGCCAAAGCTGAGATTTATGCGATTATGGGTGATCTTGCAAAGAAAGGTTATGCAATTATCCTGATTTCCTCAGAAATGCCGGAAATCCTTGGAATGTCTGACAGAATCGTTGTAATGTGCAACGGACGTAAGACAGGAGAGCTTGGAAGAGGAGAGGCAACCCAGGAGATGATCCTTGAGCTGGCTATGGAGAAAGGTACAACAGGAAAGGGGGCAGCTAAATAATGGAAAAGAAATCTTTCATGAAAAAGCTGACAGGTTCCCGTGAAGCACTGCTTGCAGTGATCCTGGTTCTGCTTTTCGTAGTAATCACAATCATCAGCCCGTCATTCCTTACATTCAAGTCTCTGACGGATATGCTGAAAAACAATGCGGTAACAATGGTAATGTCACTTGGTATGCTGTGTGTTATGCTGGTAGGCGGAATTGATATTTCCATCATGTCTACTCTGGCACTGACTGGTATGTCAATCGGTATGCTTCTGAAATACGAGCACATTTCCAGTACTTTCCTGGCATTTGTGATCGCACTGGCAATCGGAATCGCATGTGGTTTCCTGGTAGGTCTTGTGATCTCCAGAGCAGATGTTCCTCCGATCATCGCAACAATGGGCTTCATGTACATTTACCGTGCTATGGGATATCTGGTTTCCCACAATGGTGAGTGGGCAAGTGCAGCAGCCCTTGGTGAATTTAAAAATTTTGCAACAACAAAATTCCTGGGAATGAGCCTTGTAATCTGGGTGATCATCCTTTGCTATGTGATCTTCTTCGTATTCATGAAATGGACTACCATCGGAAGAAGAATCTATGCAGTAGGAAGTAACCCGAGCGCAGCTGAAGTTTCCGGTATTAATGTAAAGAATATTAAGCTTCTTGTTTACACTATCATGGGTCTTCTTGCCGGTCTTGGCGGAGCCCTTCAGGTTTCTATTTACGCTTCTGCAATGCCTGATATGCAGCAGGGCGGTGAGATGGACGTTATCGCAGCCTGCGTTATCGGTGGTGTAAGCATGAGTGGTGGACGTGGTACAGTACTTGGTGCTCTTCTTGGATCTCTGATTCTTGCAACCATCGCAAAAGCACTTCCGCTGATCCCATTCTTCGATCAGCTGTGGCTGAATACCATCAAGGGTGTTATCATTCTTGTAGTAGTTGTTGTAAACATTGTTTTACAGCGTACAGCTGACAAAAATGCATTAAAGGGAAGGGAGATGTAATCATGGCTGGAAAATCTGGAAGAAGTATTAACAACGTGCCGAAAAGCCCTGTGAAACAGATGATCTTCAGCTGGGAAGGCATTCTGGTACTCCTGTTTATTGCAGTAAATATTTTCTGTGCAAACTTTTCCGAGTTCTATAATCTGAAGAGTCTGCTCCGTCAGATGCCTGTTTATCTGGCAGAAATCTTCTTGATGCTGCCGATGGCATACATTCTGGTACTTGGCGAGATCGATATTTCCGTTGGATCTATCGTGTGTCTCTCCGCAACAATGGCTTGTATCGTGGCAAACACAGGAGCCCCGTTTATCGTGGTAATCCTTGCCACACTTCTGGTTGGATCCCTTTGCGGTGCTGTAAACGCATTTGTCCTTACCAGATTTGAAGAACTGCCTCCAATGATCGTAACACTTGCAACCCAGATCATTTTCAGAGGTATTGCAGAAATCGTTCTTGGAAGCGGCGGAAGTATTTCCGTAACAAACACAGAAGGCTTTGCTGCACTTGGCGGAAAAGTAGGACGTGTTCCTTACATTCTTTTCCTGGTTCTGATCCTTGGAATCATTGCAGCAGTTATCCTTGGAAAATGTACCTTCGGACGCAGAGTATATGCAATCGGTACCAACCGTCTTGCAGCTTACTACTCCGGAATCCATGTACAGAAGATCCGTTTCGTGATCTACACTCTGATGGGAACCATCTCCGGACTGTGTGCACTGTTCCTGATGTCTTCCTCATTCGGTGCAAATACCACAACCGGTAACGGATTTGAAATGGATGCCATCGCAATGGCAGTATTCGGAGGAATCTCCTCCACAGGTGGTAAAGGTAATATCGCCGGCGGTCTGATTTCCGCATTTATCATCGTCTGCCTTCGTGTTGGTCTTGGACAGAGAAACATTCATCCGCAGGTTATCCTGCTGATCATCGGTGTGCTTCTGATCGGTGCAGTTGCACTTCCGAACATCATCAAAGAGATTCAGAAAAAAGCAAAAACAGCGAAATAAAAAATCCTTAACGAACTCATATATAACCTTATAAAGCTTGTAAACTGCCTTGCAGAAGGCGGGGCAGTTACAAATACAAAAACTATATTATTCCATGGGAGGAAAAAAACATGAACAAAAAAATCGTAAGCGCACTTCTTTGTGGAGCAATGATCCTTGGATCCGCAGTTCCGGCTATGGCTGGTTCCGCTGATGGAAAGAAAATCGCACTGGTTGGTAAATCCGCTGGTAACGCATTCTTCGAAATCGCTGCAAAATCCTTCGTAGAGACAGCTGAAGCAGAGGGAGCTACAGTTGATACTGTTTACCCAGAGGCAGCTACAGCAGATGCTCAGATCAAAGTTCTTGACAACCTGATCTCTCAGGACTACGATGCAATCTGCATCTCTGCAAACGATGTTAACGCACTTCAGGCAAAATTACAGGAAGCTATGGATGAAGGAATCAAGATCTCCTGCTTCGACTCTGCTACAAACCCAGACAGCCGTCAGATCTTCATCAACCAGGCTGGTACTGTTGCTGTAGGACAGGCTCTTCTTGATGCTTGCCTTGATATCTCCGGTGGAGAGGGACAGTTCGCAATTCTTTCCGCTACTTCTCAGGCTGCAAACCAGAACGCATGGATCGACGCTATGAAGAAGATTATGGAAGAGGATGACAAATATTCCAAGCTTGAGCTTGTAGAAGTTGCATATGGCGATGACGAGCCACAGAAATCCACAGACCAGACAGCAGCTCTTCTTGAAAAATACCCAGATCTGAAAGTTATCTGCGCACCTACAACAGTTGGTATCGCTGCAGCTGCTAAATACCTTCAGGACAATGGATCTGCTTGCAAACTGACAGGTCTTGGACTTCCATCTGAGATGCTTGAGTACACAGGTGCTGATGATGAGCATTCCTGCCCATACTTCTATCTGTGGGATATGCAGGGCCTTGGAAAACTTTCCGCTCTGACAACAATCGCTCTGATCAATGATGAAATCACAGGTGCTGTTGATGAAACCTTCACAGCTGGTGACCTTGGCGACTACACAATCACAGCAGCTGATGACGGTGGTACAGAAGTAGTTCTTGGTGCTCCACTTGAGTTCAACCCAGACAACATCGAAGAGATGGCTAAACTGTACTAATCAGACCGTTTAAGATTAGATGTTAATAAAGAAAAGGCCCTGCCGAGTGCAGGGCCTTTTCGCGTCCTGGATTTTCAGATACGCTCTAAAGTGTGTCTGAAAAATTATTCCCGCAATCTGCACGCACACTTTGCGGTACATTTTGCCCGAATTCGGTTGCCGTAGCCCGCTGCGGCGCCTTCATCCAGACAAGGAAGCAGATCTTGATTTGGCTTATTTGTGTGAATACATCTCCGTATGTTCTTTCATAAGCTCATCATGCAGCTTCAAAGAATCCCAGTGAACCGTAACCGGTGTAAGCATAGCTTTTAAGTTCACTGGCAGCAGGCCATTTTCCTTAAAGAAAGCCAGAAATTCATCCAGCTGCTCACTGGAAAAATCCTTCAGCACCATCATTTCTTCCTGAAAATTTTTTCCAAGATTAAATACCGGATTCTTAGAAAACCCAGGAATCTCGAAGAGAAATCCGAGACTTTCCAGGTACTCTGGTTGCTGTACCATGCGGACAGAGATTCTGTGTCGGTTCAAATATCTACGGATCTGGTGAAGACGATCCTCATCTTTAAAATTATATAATAAAATCTGGGTTTGTGACATAAGTATCCTCCTTTTTGCGTTTATCTAAAAAGAGAATAACAGAAAAATTTCCTTTTTACAAGGAAAGTGTGGTATGATAAAAAAAACTATATTTTTAATTTTGTTATAGGAGACTACATGGCGAAAAAACGAAAAATGAAAATGGAATTCCGCTATTACCAGATGCAGGATGGAATCCCCATTCTGGCACTTCTTGGTGAAAAGTGGGTGCAGAATTATGGAAGGGATGTGGATTACCTTCACTTTCATAACTATCTGGAGATCGGTTTCTGCTACAGTGGCGAAGGAGAGCTGGTGTTAGGAGAAGAGCCTGTACGCTTTGCAGGGCGGGAATTTACCATTATTCCACCGAACTTTCCCCATACGACCACCAGCGATGTGGGAAATATCAGCAAATGGGAATATTTGTTTATTGATGCGGAAGGTTTTTTGCAGGTGGCTGCAGGAACGCCCCTCAGGGCAGAAAAAATGATCCAGCGTATTTATTCAAAAGCACTTTGCCTGAAAGAATCAGAATATAAAAGCCTTTCAAACAAAATAATCAAGATACTGGAAATTATGCGCGCCAGTGATGAGTTTTATCTGGAAGAGGCCAAAGGAGTATTATTGGCATTACTTGCGGAAGTGGCAAGAATGAACCGTTCCTCTGAGGAAGAAAATATTGAGGAAAAAGGAAAAATCACCAATATGATTTCCAGGTCTATTGACTATATTTCCCAATGTTATATGGAGGATATCCGAATTGGTGATCTGGCAAAAGCCTGTCATATCAGTGAGACTCATTTTCGCAGGGTGTTTACCTCCTATATGCATATGAGTCCTCTGGAATATATTAACAAGGTAAGAATTCAGACAGCCTGTGAGATTCTGAAAAAGACGGATGAGTCTATCGCAGATATTGCCTACAAATGTGGCTTTACAACAAATTCCACATTTAACCGGAACTTCCGCCAGCTGATGGGAATGTCGCCGGCAGAGTGGCGGAAACGCCCGGAAAATTACGAACAGCAGCTCTTGAAATTTGATATTCATTCAGAGGAGGGATGGTAGAATGTACGATTACAAAATAGTAGAACAGGTGACCAGAAAGAAAAAGAGGCTTTCCGGAGTATTAAAAAAGACCATGGTATTTTTTGCCGTAGTGTTTGTTGTTATGGGAATTACCATATCTCAGGCCTTTATGCTGGCTGGTTTTTGCCTGGCAGGTCTTTATTTTATTTACGGGACCTTTTGCCAGCGGGATTATGAATACATAATGGAAAATGAACAGCTTACCATAGATGTGATTTATGGAAACAAGTACCGTAAGACAGCCCATGAGCTGGATCTCCGGCAGCTGGAGGTGGTAGCCCCTCACTGGCATAGCTCAGTGGCAAAGTACAAAAAGAACGGTGGAACAGAGCACTTAAAGAAGTATGATTATACTTCCTATGAAGAAGATACTCCCTATTACACAATGATCATTAAGGAAGACGGACGTAAGATCAAATTACTTCTGGATCTTACAGAAGAGATGCTCCATACCCTGAAAACCAGGTATCCACAGAAAGTCTTTTTTGCATAGAAACAAAAGAAAAGAATGTGAATAGTTCACAAAATATACATATAAAGTTTGTGAAAAAGTACAGAAAAACAAATGAAATATGTGTGCTTTAGTGAAAAAAAACCATATACTTCGTAAGCATGACGAAAAAATTGAAAAAATGAACGAAACATGAAAAAGAAAAAAACAAGCATAATGGTCGAAAATGCACATTATATGGGCGGTATTGCATACATCACCCTATATGCGGATGGTATAATACATTCATAAGAAATACAGAGAAACAATTTTAAGGGAGGATATTTCTATGAAGAAAAAAGTACTTACCGTATTACTTACAGGTGCAATGGTAGCTTCCATGGCAGCAGGAGCAACAGTTGTATCTGCAGAGGACAACGACAACACATTAACCGTATGGGCATGGGACCAGAACTTCAATATCAAGTCCATGCAGATCGCAGCTGATCAGTATGCAGCTGATCATGAAGGCTTTTCAGTAGATATCATCGAGACATCTTCTGATGACTGCCAGACCAAGCTTACTACAGCAGCTAACGCTGGTGACTACAGCACACTTCCGGATATCGTTCTCATGCAGGATAACAGCTATCAGAAATTCCTGAAAGCTTATCCGGATGCTTTCACAGACTTGAAAGATATGAATGTTAACTGGGATGATTTCGGAGCTCTGAAACAGTCCTATTCTATGGTAGATGATACACATTACGGTGTTCCGTTTGATAACGGTGCTGTTATCGCCTGCTACCGTACCGATATCCTTGAAGAAGCAGGATATACACTGGATGACCTTACAGATATCACATGGTCCAAATTCGAAGAGATTGGTAAAGATATTCACGAGAAGACCGGCAAATACCTTCTTACAAGCGAAGCAACAGGCGGCGATACCCTTATGATGATGATCCAGTCCTGTGGTGCGAACTTCGTTAACGAAGACGGCGAAGCTTATATCGTTGGCAATGAGACAGCTGAGAAATGTATCGACCTTTACACAGAGCTGGTTCAGAACGACGTTGTGAAACTTGTAAACAACTGGGATGAGTACATTGCAACCATCACAAGCGGTGAGGCTGCTGGTATTGTAAATGGTAACTGGATCACAGCTACTCTGATGTCCACAGAAGATCAGAAAGGCTTATGGGGAATCACCACAATGCCTAAGGTTGACGGTGTTGACACAGCTACAAACTATGCAAACAACGGTGGATCTTCCTGGTATATTACCTCTAACTGCAAGAATGTAGAGCTTGCTGAGGACTTCCTTGCAAGCACATTTGGCTCCAGCACAGACTTCTATGATGCAATCCTTTCTGAGACAGGTGCTATTTCCTGCTATCTGCCAGCTGGTGAGTCTGATGTTTACAACGAGCCAAACGAGTTCTTTGGCGGACAGCCGATTTTCTCAACAATCGTAGAGTACTCTTCTCATATTCCGGAGTTCACAAAGACTCCATATCACTATGAGGCAAGAGAGTGCGTAAACACAGCTGTTGTTAATATCGTAAACGGAACAGCTAAGGAAGACGCTCTTCAGGAAGCACAGGATACACTGGCATTCAAGATGACTGAGTAATCCTTTCCGGGACAAGTAATTGAAATTAAATAGGAATTAATTATTAGGAGGCGGGGGACTGCTAAGTAGTCCTCCGTTTTCTGTTCAAAGAAAATGCCTGTTACTCCATACAGGCGCCTATCTAACAGTTGTACGGCTGAGCAAAAGGAAGTTACATAAAAATATTTTGCTCACTGGTACAGCTGTTAGATGGAAAAGTTGCAGTATATATAGGCTTGAAAGGAGGAGTTCCTGTGAATTCCAAGAAAAAAGGTATGACACTGGCTACGAAGCAGAAAGCTGCCGGATGGATATTCCTGGCACCAGCTTCTATCATGATCGCCATCATGAGCTTTTATCCAATGATTCGGGCATTTATCATTTCCCTGCAGACAGGTGCCGGCGCAAATATGCGTTTTGCAGATCCAATCTTCAGTAACTACAAACGTATCCTTGCAGATAAAGTGTTCCAGCAGTCCATTGGCAACACATTCCTGTATCTGATCATTCAGGTTCCGATCATGCTGATTCTTGCGATTCTGCTTGCACAGCTTCTGAACAACAAAGACCTGAAGTTCAAAGGCTTTTTCCGTACATGTGTATTTCTTCCATGTGCAACTTCCCTGGTTTCCTATTCCTTGATCTTCCGTTCCATGTTTGCAACAGACGGTCTGGTCAACAGTGTTCTGATGAAACTGGGAATTCTCTCCACAGGATATAATTTCCTTGGAAACTCCACCAGTGCGAAGATTGTTATTATCATCGCCCTGATCTGGAGATGGACCGGATACAATATGGTATTCTATCTGGCAGGACTTCAGAACATCGAATATTCTGTTTATGAGGCAGCGAAGATCGATGGTGCAAACGGATGGAAAACCTTCTGGAAGATCACAGTACCGCTTCTGAAGCCGACTATTATCATGACCTTCATCATGTCCATCAACGGTACCTTACAGCTGTTTGATGAGTCCATGAACCTGACAAAGGGTGGTCCTGCAAACTCAACCATCACAATGTCACATTATGTTTACAATACCTGTTTTGTCAACGTGCCGAACTTCGGATATGCAGCAGCAATGTCCTTTATTATCTTTATTATGGTAGCAGTTCTGGCATTTATCAACTTGAAAGTAGGTGATACTCGTGACTAAGAAAAACAAATCTGCAATCCAGAGAAGATTGATTCCTACATACATTTTTCTGATCATTGTATCATTTTTCTCCGTTTTCCCGCTGTACTGGATGATTTCAGCAGCTACAAATACCTCCACGGATGTATCACGCGGACGTATTATTCCGGGAAGCTATTTCATGGAGAACTTTAAGAACCTGACATCCCAGCAGCCACTTTGGAGAGCACTTGGAAACTCTTTCTTCTATGCAATCCTGACTACAGTGATCTGCCTTCTGATCTGTTCCATCGCCGGATACGGATTCGAAGTATATCATGACAAAGGAAAAGACAGATTGTTTTCTATTCTCCTTCTTGCCATGATGGTTCCTCAGGTTGCTACTATGGTTCCGTTGTTTAAGATGTTCTCAAAAGCGAAGCTTCTGAATACATCCATCGGATTTATCCTTCCGATCATTTCCACACCGTTTATGATCATGATGTTCCGACAGAATGCAAGAGCTTTTCCAGTAGATATTATCGAAGCAGCACGAATTGACGGCTTAAGCGAAGTGAGAATCTTTTTCCAGATGTTTATTCCAACCATGAAATCCACCTACGCGGCAGCCGCTGTTATTACCTTTATGAATGCCTGGAATGCATACCTGTGGCCGAAGGTAATCATGACAGATAACAAAGCCATCACAATGCCAATGCTGATCGCCAACCTGATCACAGGCTATGTAACCGATTACGGTATGCTGATGTGCGGCGTATTATTCTGTTCCATTCCGACCATGGTTGTATTCTTCGTTCTGCAGAAGCAGTTTGCAGAAGGTATCACCGGTGCGGTGAAATAAGTTTGAAAATCTAAGGGTGCTGCGATTTATTTGCGGCGCCCTTTTTTCTGAACATGGATACGCAATCTATGGACGATTTTTATATATTGTTCTGTAAAAAATCCATGGAAATAGAAAGTTTATATTACTATAATAAAACTAGAACGTGTTTGAAAAAGGCTTTCTGCAAGATGTGCGTCACAATTTGTGGGAGATTTCGCCCGGATGAGGGCGCTGCATCGGGCTACGGCAACCGAACTCGGGTGAAATATACCGCAAAGTGGAGCGTGCAGATTGCGGGAATGATTTTTCAAACAGGCTCTGGCATATGATTATTACTTGCGTAAGCGCAAAAATACGCCTTTATTAACGATTTTTCCCATACTGCTCCATATAAACCAGCAGCACCGAAATATCCGCCGGTGAAACACCGGAAATTCGGGATGCCTGTCCAATGGAAACAGGTCTGTAAAGTTCCAGTTTCTGCCGTGCCTCAATACGCAGGCTCTTTACTTTCTCATAGTCCAGATCCTCCGGGATCTTCTTGGCTTCCAGCTTCTTAAATTGCTCTACCTGCTTCATCTGGCGGCGGATATAGCCATCGTATTTAATATTAATATTTACCTGCTCCTGCACATCCCAGGCAAGTTCAGGGCGGTTCTTATCAATAGGAGCCACCTCTGCATAGGAAAGCTCCGGTCTGCGGATCAGCTCTGCAAGACTGATTCCTGACTTAAGTGGTGTGCTTCCTTTGCTTTCCAGAAGGCTCTGAACTGCCTCTGTCATACCCACATTTGTATTCTCCACACGCTGGATTTCTTCCGCTATCAAGCGTTCTTTTTCTACTACTTTTGCATAGGTTTCGTCATCTACAAGACCTACCTCCCAGCCCTTTTTACGAAGTCTCAGATCCGCATTATCCTGGCGAAGAAGGAGACGGTACTCGGCACGGCTGGTCATCATACGGTATGGCTCATGGTTCTCTTTTGTAACAAGATCATCAATGAGAACACCGATATAAGCCTCAGAACGATCCAGGATCAGCTGCTCTTTTCCCAGCACTTCCATGGCTGCATTGATACCAGCGATCAATCCCTGGGCTGCTGCCTCCTCGTAACCTGAACTTCCGTTAAACTGTCCGCCACTGAAAAGACCTTTAATTTTCTTAAACTCCAGCGTTGGATAAAGCTGTCTTGGGTTAATGCAATCGTACTCAATAGCATAAGCATTCTTCACAATTTTTGCATGCTCAAGACCTGGTACGCTGTGGTACATTTCCTCCTGCACATCTTCCGGCAAAGAGCTGGACATACCGCCAATGTACATCTCATTTGTGTACATTCCCTCTGGCTCAATAAACACCTGATGTCTTTTTTTATCTGCAAAACGAACTACTTTATCCTCAATAGACGGGCAATAACGTGGACCAGTTCCCTCGATCATACCAGAATACAACGGGGAACGATCCAGATTGGCACGGATAATATCATGGGTAGTCTCATTGGTATAAGTCAGCCAGCAGGATTTCTGCTCGATCTGCACATCCTCCGGATCTGTGGAAAAAGAAAATGGCACTACTCTCTCATCCCCAAACTGCTCTTCCATCTTGCTGTAGTCGATGGTATTTCCTGCAATTCGGGCAGGTGTTCCAGTCTTGAAACGGAACATTTCAATTCCCAATTCTTTCAGAGAATCAGTCAGATAATTGGCTGCCTGCAGTCCATTTGGACCTGTATAATTGCTTACATCACCGTAAATACAGCGTGCTTTCAGATAAGTTCCAGTACACAAAACTACCGCCTTACAATGGTAGACAGCGCCGGAATACGTCTTCACACCTGTGATCTTGCCATCCTCTACCAGAAGCTTGGTAACCTCTCCCTGGCGGATGGTCAGGTTCTCCTGATTCTCCAACGTCTTTCTCATTTCATTACTGTAAGCCTGCTTATCAGCCTGAGCACGAAGGGAATGCACTGCCGGGCCTTTGGAGCAATTCAGCATCTTAGACTGAATAAAAGTCTTGTCAATATTTTTTCCCATCTCACCGCCAAGAGCATCCAGTTCACGAACCAGATGTCCCTTAGAACTTCCACCTACATTAGGGTTACAAGGCATCAGCGCAATACTCTCTGCGCTTACCGTAAACATGATCGTATTCAATCCCAGTCTCGCCCCTGCCAGCGCAGCCTCACAGCCAGCATGACCAGCACCGACCACTACTATGTCATAATTCTCCTCTAAATTTTTCATTTTTATCTCCTCTATAACACACTCATTCATATATTATCCTAACCAGTGCACAGTGATTCGGCAACTGATGTTCCTAAGCAGGTCATTTCAGGAGCGCCTTTAGCGTAGATGAAATTCAATGCTTACGGAGACTTAGACGAGAGGGCTCTCCCGAGCGTCTTAGTCGTAGTTAGCATTTAGTTCATCGGAGCGTTGCGACGACCTGCGTGGAATATCATTTGCCAAATCGCGTCCCTCTGCCACTACTTACCCATACAAAACTTACTAAATATCTCATTCACCAGATCTTCCCCAACTTCTTCCCCGGTAATTTTCCCCAAGCTTCCATAAGCAGCCATCAGATCAATGGAAAAGAAGTCTTCCGGCATGCCATCCTCGATGCTCTGTTTTACCATTGCAAGACTCTCTTCTGCCTCTTCCAGTGCCTCCTTGTGACGGGCATTTGTAATATAAACCTCATCGTTAAAAGAAATTTTCCCACTGAAAAACATACTCTTAATGGTATCCGCCAGCTGGGCAATTCCAGTCTCCTCTTTCGCAGAAATCGGAATGAGAGGATGGTTGATTTTCTCCTTTAATGCCTCCATACTCACAGCCGAAGCAAGATCTGTTTTATTGTACAGTACAATTGCTTTTCTGTCTTTCAGCATTTCAATGATTTCTTCATCATTTTCATCAAGCGGTGTAGAGCTGTCTACTACGTATAACACCAGATCTGCACCCTTTGCAACCTCCCGGGCTCTGGAAACACCGATTTTTTCCACCACATCTTCTGTATCGCGGATACCTGCCGTATCTACAATTTTCAATGTAATTCCATGAAGGGTAATATACTCCTCCAGAATATCTCTTGTAGTACCCTCAATATCCGTTACAATGGCCTTATTTTCCCCTACAAGAAGGTTTAACAGAGATGACTTACCTGCATTTGGCTTACCCACGATAACCGTCTCAATTCCTTCCCGGATGATCTTGCCATCTGCGGAAGTTTTCAACAGCTCTTCGATGGATTTCTGCTCTTTTTCCACAATCCCATGTAATTTCTGTGGATATCCCTCAAGGCTGATATGCTCCGGATCGTCCAAAGCCGACTCGATAAAGGCAATCTCGTAGATCAGGTCGCTTCGAATGTCCTTGATGGTCTTCTGTACCGAACCTTTCAGCTGACTCATGGAGCTTTTCAACGCATATTCATTCTTCGCCTGGATCACATCCATAACAGCCTCTGCCTGGGAAAGATCCAGCCTGCCATTTAAGAAGGCTCTCTTGGTAAACTCTCCGGGGCCGGCAATCTTGGCGCCGTTTTTCAAAACCGTTTCCAGAACCCGGTTCATGGCATAGACACCGCCGTGACAGTCAATCTCCACGGTATCTTCTCCTGTGAATGTTTTGGGTGCGCGCATGACCATGACCAGAACTTCATCCACGATTTCTTCCCCGTCATAAATATAACCATAATGAATGGTGTGGGTGGGCACTTCTTTAATTTTCTTTTTCCCGCCCTTAGAACGGTAAATGCGGGATATAACGTCCATGGCTTCCGGGCCGCTGATTCGGATGATTCCGATTCCCGAAGCACTCACAGCAGTAGATATCGCTGCAATTGTTGTATTCATGTGTTTTCCTCCATGTAAATTACAATTCAAATTATAAACTTAACACATCTTTTGACACTCATATCATTTTATTATACAAAAAAAGTTACCCCAGGGAAAGATATTAAAACAAAAGCATAACGCTTCAGTTCTTCCATCTTTCACCTGGAATAACCTCTTATTCATTCTGCAAATCTTTTATAACACATTCAGATGTTTTATGCAAGATTTACCATCTTTTTAATTTTACAACCACATGACGATACGGCTCTTCGCCCTCGCTGACAGTCTCCACATACTTGTTACCCTGAAGTGCTGAGTGAATGATTCTTCTCTCATATGGATTCATCGGCTCAAGTACAACTGGCTTTCTGGTTTTCTTAACCTTGTAGGCAATTCCTCTTGCAAGATTCTCCAGAGTCTCTTTACGACGTCTGCGGTAATCTTCTGTATCGAGCTTTACTCTGATATAGTTTGCTTTTCCCTTGTTTACAACAAGGCTTGTAAGATACTGAAGGGAATCAAGGGTCTGTCCTCTCTTACCGATGAGAATTCCCATATCCTCTCCTTCAAAAGCAACTTCCAGACAACCGTCATTTGTGTTGTATTTGGAAGTGATCTCCACTTCACCAAGATTCATAGATGCAAATACGTCGCGAAGGAAAACAATTGCTCTCTCTTCCACTTCTTTGATCTCTGCCGGATCTGTGATGATCTCAACAGGTTTGGACTGTTTCGGCTTCTCTTCTCTTGGCTCTTTCGGCATTTTTTCTTTTGCCGGTTTTTCTTTTACAGGACGCTCCTTAAAAGGTTTCTCCTTCGGCTGGCGCGGCTGTTTTTCTTTTGGCTCTTTAAAAGGCTTTGGCTCTTTCGCCTCTTTTACAGGTGCTTTTTCTTTCACCGGTTCACTCTTTGGTGCCGGTTTCTCAGCTTTTACAAAAGGTTTGGCAGGCTTTCTATTCTGCTCTTCCTTAATCGCATCCACTTTAACAGTATCAACGATTTCCTGTATCTCATCCTCTTCAGAAACTGTATTGATCTTGCGTGCTTTAATGATTGCCGGTTTGCTTCCGATGCCAAAAAATCCGGAACTACCTTCAGAAACCACTTCAATTTCCAGCTGATCACTGGAAACACCTAATTCGATGCACGCCTTGGTGATTGCTTCATTTTTCGTTTTTGCTGAAAACTGGATAAACTCCTCCATCTATGAAACCCTCCGTTCCCGACAACAATTACTTCTTCTTGTTTCTCTCGTCAAAATCCCTGACCATATTTGCTTTTGCTGTAATACTTCCAGGTTTTGCATTTCTTGCATTCTGGTAGGATTCCTCTACTTTTCTGGCTCTCTCTTCTGCGTTTGTGTTACTGGAACCTTTATCAATCTTGGTATTGATATTCTTAGTAGACTGGTTTGCCTGATTGGTGATCTTCTGCGGCGGAAGTCCTTCCTTCGTACGCTGTTTCTCCATCTTCTTCATGTTCTCGTTTACCAGATCATTGATATCCATCTTATCAAGATGACGATTGATAAACCACTGCTGAACACTTCTTACAACCGCACTTGCAATCCAGTAAATACCAAGACCTACCGGGAATGTGAAACAGAATACTGCTGACATAAGCGGCATAACCGTATTCATAGTCTTCATGGAAGCCTGCATTGTATCAACAGCTCCTTCAGCAGATGAAGTAGCCTGTGGCATAAGCTTATAGTTCAGTACCTGAGTCGCCCATGCAAGAATAGGAATCAGAAGTGCAGCGATTGCCAGTGCAATAGATGCTCCCTCAAAAGCAGCCTTAATGTAGTTCAGAGGCTGATCTGCAATGTTAAGTCCACAGAAATTCTGCATTTTGGAAATTTCTGCAGATGTGGTGTTAATGGTATCTGCAAATCCCTTAAACTGATCCATTGATGCAAGATCTTTCCACTGAGATGGAGATAATGCATAAAGGAAATCAATGACAGAATTACTGGTCGCTTTTCCGTTATCCAGCGCCAGCTGTACACGAGTCATCTTATTGTCTGTGATAAAGTTCTGGATCAGGTCTGTGTAGCCACTTACGCTTGTGATCTGATCAACAAGACCAGTGAAAACATTCTTTACACTGCCAACATAACCAGGAATTTTGTAAATAACCTGCCATAATGCCATCAGGACAGGAAACTGGATCAACAGCTGCACACAGCTGCCGGTAGGTGAAACACCGTATTTCTGATATACAAGCTGAGTTTCTTCCTGCATTTTCTGCACGGACGCCTGGTCTTTTTTATCTTTGTATTTCTTCTGTATCTTCTGAAGCTCAGGCTGCATAACAGAGCTTAACTTAGAAAACTTCTGCTGTTTAACCTGCAATGGTGTCATCAGTGCATAAATAATAATACTGAAGATAATGATACAAAGACCCAGGTTCTGAATACCCACCAGATCAAGAACTCTGTAAATCCCGTCCATGATCCAGCCCATAATAGAAGCAACCTGTCCAATAATCGGGACACTGCTCTTCGTTAATAAAATCATATCCAAGTTTGTTTCCTCCTAGGCTTTTTCGGTGTAACTATTCAATTGTCAAAGTTTGAGTTTTTGTGCTGAAAATCAGTTTAAAGTGTCATTTATTGTACACCATCTGTTTCAGTACAGTTTATGGCACAGGATCGTATCCTCCATGTGAAAAAGGATTGCAGCGCAAAATTCTCCACACTGCAAGAAGCCCGCCCTTTAACGCACCATATTTTTGAATTGCTTCTAAACCATATTGAGAACATGTGGGAATATAAGGACATTTTGTTCTCTTCATCGGCGATATATATTTCTGATAGAGACGAATCATATGAATCATGATATTCCTTGGACTAAATCTGCTCATGATAATTTCTCCTGCAAATCTGTTTCAATATTGCCGCTCCTTTACCGAACCAACAATACTGCCCAAATACCGTTTAATCTTCCACATGAAGCTCAGCCTCACGGCGGATCTTCATTCTGCCTGCAAGATGCATAAGCGCACTCTCAATCTCCTGATAGGACTTGTCCTTTGCATTTGGTCTTGCGACCACTACAATGTCCAGTCCCTGACGGAAGGATCTTTCATTCAGGCGGTAGCTCTCTCGTATCAGTCTGGTGACTCTGTGGCGTACCACACTATTCCCAACTTTTTTACTTACAGATATTCCCAGACGATTCTCCATGTGCCTGTCATGGTTCTCAAGCACATACATCACCAGATACCGATTTGCCTGTGATGTTCCTTTTCGGTATACCCTTTGGAATTCGTTATTTTTCTTTAAGGAGTCTGAGTATTCCATCTGATTCTCCTTTATATGATATTGAAATAATTATTTCTGTATAGAAGAAAAGACCACAGTAACTGCGGTCTTAACGGTCTTAAGCAGATAACTGCTTTCTTCCTTTTAATCTTCTGGCAGCTAATACTTTACGTCCGCCTTTTGTGCTCATACGAGCTCTGAAGCCATGGACTTTCGCTCTAGATCTTTTTTTCGGCTGAAATGTCATTTTCATAGGTAAAGCACCTCCTTTATCTATATGGAATTTAAAATTATTAACCTAATCAGAACATCATTTCAATTATATTCATAAATGGCATTCTCGTCAAGTAAAAATTCTTGCTTTCCTAGAATTTTTTATATCCACAAAGTTTTCCACACTGTGCATAACCTGTCATTTTGAAAAGGTTTACGTAACATTATCCACATTTTGTGGATAACTTGTGGATAACCTTGGGATTATCAGCAAAAATATCCACTTTTGACTGTTGATTTTAACGCATATGTCACAAAAAACGGTATATTTCGAGGGGATTCGACAGTGGATAGAGTTATACACATAAATTTTCATTATTGAAACCCGTAAAACCATGTTATGGTAACCAGAATAGTTATCAACCTTTTTATCCACATTTATCCACACACAAAATGTTGATAACTTTCCAGTTTATTCACAAGATATCCCCCATCTTTTTCTTGGAATTTTTTTATTATCCACTGCAATTTTTTTAAATTGTGGATGTTTTGTGGACAATTCTATACTTTTCCCCAGTTATTTTTCCTATTTTTAGCTTCAAAACAACATTTTCCTCCTTGCCTCCTCATTCTTTTATGTAATCCACAGCAATCTTAATTTTTTCTTCGGATGTGCATAATTTTCCACATAAATTTCCTATATAAATAAGATTTTGTCGTTGCGAAAAGACAGGATTTATTATAATATATATAAGGATATTTATGTCCGTTTATCAAAATACCAGTAAAATTCCGGTATATTTAGCCTGGCACACCCTAATTTCCTGTTTCCAGCTGGTATTTTGATAAACGGACATGTCGTCGACGGACGGCATCATTTAATATAAGAAACAATCAGATGTGTACGGGAGGAAAAAATGAGCACAGTAATAGAAAAATGGGATGAAATCCTGGGAATTGTGAAAAAGGAACACGATCTTTCCGATGTTCGTTTCGACACATGGCTGAAACCCCTGAAGGTTTATGATGTCAGTGGAAATGTAGTTACCATCGTCGCTTCCGACCAGGTGCGTTTAAGCTACATTAATAAGAATTACAAACTGCCTCTGCAGGTTACCATAAGCGAAGTTACCGGAATGACCGACTGCGAAGTGAAATTTATCCTTCCAGAAGATGTTCCGGCGAAGAAATCCACTTCCGACGCTGCACCTGATCAGAACAGCCGTTTTAGGGACAGATGTGAAGAAGCAAATCTGAACCCCAAATATACATTCAATACTTTTATCGTGGGCAGCAACAACAAACTGGCCCAGGCAGCAGCCCTGGCAGTAGCGGAATCTCCGGGAAATACGTACAATCCGCTGTTTATCTATGGTGGTGCAGGACTTGGCAAGACCCATCTTATGCATTCCATCGCCCACTATATTATTGAAAATGATGATAACAGCAAGGTTCTCTATGTTACCAGTGAGGAATTTACCAATGAGCTGATTGAGACTATCCGTAATGGAAATAACACTGCCATGAGCAAATTCCGCGAGAAATACCGTAACATTGATGTCCTTCTCATTGATGATATTCAGTTTATTATAGGAAAGGAATCCACGCAGGAGGAATTTTTCCACACCTTCAACAGCCTTTACAGTGCAAACAAACAGATCATCATATCTTCCGATAAACCGCCGAAGGATATGGAAATTCTGGATGAGCGTTTCCGTTCCAGATTCGAATGGGGACTGATCGTGGATATTACCCTGCCGGATTACGAGACCAGAATGGCCATTCTTCATAAAAAAGAAGACATGGACGGCTACAATGTAAGCGAAGATGTTATCAAATATATTGCAAATAATATCAAATCCAACATCCGTGAACTGGAAGGTGCCTTCAATAAGGTAGTTGCTTATGCAAAACTGGAGAAAAAAGAGGTTACCCTTGAACTTGCTGAGCAGGCTCTGAAGGATATCGTCGCACCGAATGAAAATAAACAGATTACTGCAGACTACATTATTTCTATGGTAGCAGAACATTTTAATGTAAGTACTGCTGATCTTTGCGGAAATAAACGAAGTTCCAAGATCGTGATGCCAAGACAGGTGGCAATGTATCTTTGCCGTGAAATTCTGGCGATCCCGCTGAAAAATGTAGGTCAGTATCTTGGAAATCGCGACCACACTACCGTTATGCACGGCGTAGAAAAGATCGAAAAGGAGCTCCAGACCAACGAACAGCTGCAGAGCACCATCGATACATTAAAGAAAAAAATTAATCCACAAACTTAACACATTTTTTCCACATTTCATGTGTATAAGATGTTGACATTATGTGTATTAATGTGAATAACTTTTGACGTCAAAATCGTTGATGTGGTTATACACAGGTTATTCACACTCTAAACCAATGCTTTTACACGAAGTTATCCATACCCGAAACCCTTTTATTCACTAGGCGGAAGTGAGTTTTTCACATATTCACACCCCCTACGGCGGATACGGCGGATATCTTCTTAAATATATTTAATGAAAAACCCATTTTCTCCAGAAAGGAAGTTATACACATTATGAAAATCATTTGCTCCAAAAGTAACTTGTTGAAGAGCGTCAACATTTCTTTAAAAGCTGTACCATCCAAAACAACTATGCCAATTCTGGAATGTATTCTGATCGATGCAACAACAAATCAGATCAAATTTACGACTAATGACATGGAACTTGGAATCGAAACCATTGTCGAGGGTACTATAGAAGAAAAAGGAAAGGTTGCTCTGAATGCGAAAATCTTTTATGAGATCATTCGAAGACTCCCAGACAACGATGTTACCATTAAAACTGATGAAAAATTCGCTGCAACTATCACCTGTGAGAAAGCAAAATTCAATATTCCTGGAAAATCAGGGGAAGATTTTGCATATCTTCCTATAATTGAAAGAGATGAGCCCTTAACTATCTCTCAATATACATTAAAGAATATGATTTATCAGACAATATTCTCAATTGCAGTCAACGATAACAACAAATTAATGACTGGTGAGCTGTTTGAAATTAAGGATAATTGTCTGAAAATTGTCTCCCTGGATGGACACCGTATTGCAATCCGCAAAATGCCTTTAAAGAAAGACTATTCAGACCGCAAGGTTGTGGTTCCAGGTAAGACTCTTAACGAGATCAGTAAGATTTTATCCGGAGAAATGGATGACGTAGTCAGCATTTTCTTTACCAATAATCATATTTTATTTGAATTTGACCAGACTATGGTAGTTTCCCGTCTGATCGAAGGGGAATATTTCCGTATTGACCAGATGCTTTCCAGCGATTATGAGACCAAACTTTCCATTAACAAAAAAGAATTTCTGGATTGTATCGACCGTGCTACACTTCTTGTAAGAGAAGGAGATAAGAAACCGATCATTATCCATATTACAGATGGCAGCATGGAGCTGAAGATTGATTCTGCAATGGGTTCCATGAACGAGGATATTGATATTGAGAAAGAGGGAAAAGATATTCTGATCGGATTTAATCCCAAGTTCCTGATCGATGCACTGAAGGTTATCGATGATGAGACCATCGACATTTACCTGGTGAACCCGAAAGCACCTTGCTTTATCAGAGATGAGGAAGAAACTTACACTTATCTGATTCTTCCGGTTAACATAAATCAGAACCAGGCAAGATAATTGTATTTTTGCAAAGTGAAATGTAACATATATTTGGAAGAGTAATGGAAGTGAACACGGAATGCAGATCATAGCCGGAGACAATTTTTCCAACGAGCTGCAGACGTGAGCCAGAAGAGTGGAGGCAAAAAATTGGAAATCAGAATCAGAGATGAATTTATCAAACTTGGCCAGGCACTGAAACTTGCTGACCTTGTATCAGACGGCGTTGAGGCAAAATATGTGATCAACGACGGACTTGTAAAAGTAAATGGCGAAGTAGATACCAGAAGAGGCCGCAAGGTTTATGGTGGTGACGTTATTTCCTATAATGGCCAGGATGTGAAGGTTCTGTCCGGAAACGAGTAAAATGGCTTATATTGAATCCATAAAATTAAGCAATTTCAGAAATTACGAATCACTGGAACTTTCTTTTGACAAAGGAACTAATATTTTTTATGGGGATAATGCCCAGGGAAAAACAAATATCCTGGAGTCTGTGTATCTGTGCGGAACCAGCAAATCCCATAAAGGAAGCAAAGACCGGGAGATCATCCGCTTTGAACAGGATGAAGCCCATATCCGCATGATGGTTGGAAAAGATTCCATGTCTTACAAGATCGACATGCACCTTCGGAAAAATAAGGCCAAGGGCGTGGCAATCAACGGGCTTCCCATAAAGAAGGCGAGAGAGCTTCTCGGTGTGGTGAATCTGGTTTTCTTTTCCCCGGAGGATCTGAATATTATCAAAAACGGTCCGGGAGAGCGACGAAGATTCATGGACGCGGAGCTTTGTCAGCTGGATAAACTATACCTCACAGATCTTGCCGGATACAATCATGTTCTGAATCAGAGAAATAAGCTGCTGAAGGATATGTATAAGCGACCGGATCTTGGAGCGACTCTGGATGTATGGGATACGCAGCTGGTAAATTATGGCCGTAAGATCATTGGCAAAAGAAGAGAATTTGTGGAGTCCCTTAATGAGATCATTAAGGAAATTCACAGAAATCTTACCGGTGGTATTGAGAATATAGAAGTGATATATGAACCAAGCGTGGAGAGTGAGGCTTTGGAAGAGAGCCTTTTCCGCAACAGAGACCGGGATCTTCGGATGAAAATGACTTCGTCCGGACCTCACAGGGATGACCTAATGGTGGCTGTGAACGGAATTGATATCCGCAAATATGGTTCGCAGGGGCAGCAGAGAACAGCAGCCCTTTCCCTGAAACTTTCGGAGATTTATCTGGTGGAGAAGATCATTCATGATAAACCAGTTCTGCTTCTGGACGATGTCCTTTCGGAGCTGGACAGCAGCCGTCAGAATTATCTTCTTGAGAGTATTCATGATATTCAGACCATGATCACCTGTACTGGTCTGGATGATTTTGTCAGTCATCAGTTTACGATCAATAAAGTGTTTCACGTTGTGGCAGGGCATGTGTATCAGCCGATAGGGGGGCCTGCAGATAAATAAGCTTGCGAAGTAGTATGCGATATGCTAAACTGGCATTAACTATGGAAAGTTGGTGAAAAATTTGGACAAAGAGGAATTTCGGGTTAAACTTGAAGAGATTAACCATTTAGTAGAACAGAAAGACTATAAGGGAGCCATGAATGTTGTAGACAGCATTGACTGGCGCCGTGTGAAAAATGTTCGTACCCTTTGTGTGGTTGGTGAAATCTATGCTGCCAATAAACGCTATGAGGACAGCAAGGAAATTTTCCTGCTGGCTTATCACAGAGCCTCCATTGGTAAGAACATTCTTTATCGTCTTGTAGAAGTTTCCCTGAAGCTGGGACAGGTTTCCGAGGCAGTGGAATTTTATCAGGAGTACAGGGAAGTTGCGCCAAATGATAATACGCAGTACATCCTGAAATACAAGATCCTGAAAGAAAAAAAGGCTCCTCTTGCAGAGCAGATCAAGGTTCTGGAGGATTATAAGGAGAAAGAATTTACCGAAAAATGGTCTTACGAGCTTGCCAAACTGTACTATCAGGATGGTGACAAAGAGAAATGTCTGGAGCTTTGCAACGAGATCATTCTCTGGTTCAACGAGGGTAACTACGTGATGAAGGCTATGGACCTGAAACAGCGTATGGGTGCTCTTACCGGCGAGGAGAAAGAGCGGTATGAACAGCAGTTTGTACCGAAGCTTCTGAAACCTGAGGAAGCAGATACCATCAAGGAAGAAGAGAAAGCACCGGAAGCTGAGAACCAGGGAAGTGAATCTATTGAAAGTATTCAGATCAAGAATGAGGATCTGGATGGCGTAGAGAGTCTTCAGGATAAAATTTCCAAAGGACTTCGTGACATTTTTGGAAGCCGTAAGATGGATGAAATGGAAGACAGCATTGTTTCCACTGAGCAGACGAAAGAGGTTCAGGAAGAAATGCTTCGTGATCCGGTTTCTGAGAAAGAATATGAAAGTGTACCGGAGCTGGAGCCTGAAACTGGCAAGGTGAAAGTGGAGAATACCAAGGAGACTGTTGCTGAAGAATCTGTGAATACAGCAGATGAGACTGCAGAGAAATCAGCGGAAGCAGTTTCAGAAGAAAATACAGAAGGTTTAGAGAATGCAGATCGTTCAGAGTCTGCAGAAGAGAAGAACGCATTTTCCACAGAAACAGAAACACCTGTTGAGAACCTGAAAATGCCTACACTGAATATTCCGGATTCTATGAAGAATATGGTACCGGAAGAGATTGAGGTTCCCAAGGCACCTGTACAGAATAACCTTTTCAGTGATGAGGCTGATGCTGCGGAGAAAATGAAAGACGAGAAACCTGCATTTGATTTTTCAAATTTCAATCTGGAGGATACGATTCTTGCTGCTGCTTCTGCACAGGGAATTGAAATTCCGGATGAGAAGGTAGATGAAGAGAAAGTTCAGGAAGAAAATAAAGAAATTGTAGAAGCTGCCCAAGAAATATCTACGAAACCTCAGAATGCTGTAAAAGAAGAAAAGGCAAAGGATATTCCAGAAGAAGAGGAAGTTATCACTGAGGACGAGGAAGAAATCGAGCCAGAACCAGAGCAGAAAAAGCCGGTTGTAGAGCTTGAGGAAGAGGAATTCCTTTCCGAAGAGGATCTTCAGGCTGCTGAGGATGAGTTTATGAATGGCCCGGCAGGTCATAAGGAGAAAGAAGAGCCTTCTGATGATTCCATGTCTGAGGATGAATTTATTGCCAAACTTCTCAGAGAGAGCATTGGCGAAGAAGAGGATGAGGATATGCCTCCAGCTGCAGATGATGTGGTTGAAACGGAAGATGCAGAGGAAGAACCGGAAGATTCTGAGGACGAAAACTTTGATTTTGATGAGGATGAAGAGGAAGAAGAGTCTTCTGAATCTCTTTCCGAGGAAGAGGAACTGGAACAGTTTATCGATTCTATTCAGCCAAAGGATAAGAGAAATCCATCTGACATTGTGCCAAGAGAGAAATCACTCACCGATGATGAGAAGAAGCTGTTTACATATTTTGTAAAGGTTCCGGGAATGCGGGAACAGCTGATCAGTGCACTTTGCGATGTGCAGATGGCGGCTGCTGATAAGACCTCCAAGACTGGAAACGTGATCGTCATGGGTGGGAAAGAAACTGGTAAGACAAGACTGATCGCAAGCTTGATTCCGGCAATCTGTAAAGAGCTGAATCTGCCGGCTTCCAAGGTGGCTTATGTATTTGCCGACCAGCTGAACGAGATGGATATTACGAAAGTGATCGGCAAGCTTAGCGGTGGTTTCCTTGTCGTTGAGAATGCTAACCAGCTGACACAGGAAACAGTAGATATTCTGGATAAGGCTATGGAGTTCCGCACAGACGGACTTACTGTGATCATTGAGGATGAGAAGATCGGAATGCGTAAGCTGATTGCAAGATTCCCGAAATTCGCCAAGAAGTTTACATCCATGATCAACATTCCGGTATTTACCAATGATGAACTTGTAAACTTTGCAAGAGTTTACACCAAGGAAAATGGTTACAAGATCGACCAGATGGGAATGCTTGCATTGTATAATCTGATCGGTGTGAACCAGAAAGAAGACCAGCCTATGAACATTGGCGCAGTTAAGGAAATGCTTGACGCAGCAATGGCGAAATCCCAGGGCGGACTTTTGAAATTTAATAAGAAAAAGAGAGTAGACCGTGATGGATTTACGGTTCTTTATGAGAAAGATTTTGCAAAATAAGTAATAGGGGAATTGCAGACAGCTGCCTAGTACATCGTTTCGTAAATAACTATACCAATCGCGTAGGATGTGGATTCGAGTGTGCAGGTATAAAAACGCAGGCGTAGCGGGCTACGCCGAGGCTTTTATACCTGTGCAATCGGATTCACAGACAAGTGAGTGGTATAGTTATTTCGAAAACGATGTACTAGATTGTGTGATTTGCAGATAATGATTAAATAATTTAAAAGAAAGAGGAAATTAATATGACCAGACCTTATTTAGGAAATCCGAAATATACCATTGAAGTTCTTCAAAAGTATAATTTTGCTTTCCAGAAAAGGTTTGGTCAGAATTTTCTTATCGATACCCATGTTCTGGAAAAAATAATCGAGGCTTCCAAGATCACCAAGGATGATTTTGTCCTGGAAATCGGACCGGGTATTGGAACCATGACCCAGTATCTGGCTGAGGCAGCCAGAGAAGTGGTGGCTGTAGAGATTGATAAGACACTGATCCCGATTCTGGAAAATGATACTTTGAAAGACTGGGATAATGTGACTGTGATCAACGAGGATATCCTGAAAGTTGATATTGCGGCGCTGGCACAGGAGAAAAATGGGGGCAAGCCTATCAAGGTAGTTGCCAATCTGCCTTATTATATTACTACACCGATCATCATGGGACTTTTTGAAAACCATGTTCCCATTTCTTCCATCACCATTATGGTACAGAAGGAAGTGGCAGACAGAATGCAGGTTGGTCCTGGAACAAAGGATTACGGTGCTTTGTCTCTGGCTGTTCAGTATTATGCCAGACCGCAGATCATTGCGAATGTTCCGCCGAACTGTTTTATGCCAAGACCGAAGGTGGGAAGTGCTGTTATCCAGCTTGTGAGATACGAAGAGCCTCCAGTGCAGGTGGACAATGAGAAGCTGATGTTCAGGCTGATCCGGGCATCTTTTAATCAAAGAAGAAAAACGTTGGTAAACGGACTGAAGAACTCCCAGGAGCTTGATTTTTCAAAAGAGGAAATTGAGAAAGCTATGGCAGAGACCGGAATTCCGGTAAATGTGAGAGGCGAAGCGCTTACTTTAGCAGAATTTGCTGATCTTGCGAACGTATTTAATAAATTGAGAAAATAAACAAGAGTGATGAAAGCGGGGCAAGGGCTCCGCTTTTGTTGTCTGTGGATTGCTGTGCAGTACTGCTGCTCACGCAATCATTCACACATTCGGAATTCGCCGATTTACTGCATAAATCTCATACAAATAAAAATCACCCGGTGGCTAGACGGGTGATTTTTATTTTGTCTCAAATATATTTTTTAAAAGGAAGGAGAGTCAATCACTTTTGGGTGACTGACATATGAAAAAGAAATTTTATAAAAATAATGTTGGCTGTTATTATTTTTATGATGTTAGTATATCGGGAAAGTTTGAAAGAATCGTGTTTATCTTATGAAAAAATAGTGAACGAATTTAAAAAGATTTGTAACTGCCTGGAAAAATGGGCTGTTTTTGGAGATTAGTTATAAAAAGATTATAAAGTTTTTAGATACATTTTACAAATAAAAGGAAAAGGTGTAGTATAATGGGCTGGAATCTGGAGAAAGGTTTATTTCCGGTATTGATTAAATTTCAGAAGAAAATTACTTGATATGAGGAAATCAGATCATAAATATGACCAGATTCCAACAGTTTGTGAACAGAATATTAACTATTGCTGGTCAGACCATGAACAGCAGCTATTTAATTGTTACTGGAGAGATTTTGAACAGATGACATTTAATCGTTACTGGGCAAGTCTTGAACAGTAACATTCAATCAGGAGGTAATTATCATGATAAAAATGAAAAAATCAGCAGCACTTATTCTTGCAGGAGTCCTTGCATGTTCCATGCCGATGCCGGTTATGGCATCCAGTGATACAGAAGTGGTAGAAAGTCTTCTGGACAGTGGAATTGATTTTCTTGCTTCTGACCCGGAAAAAGCAGTAGACATTATTATGTATGCCAAGGATCTTGTAGACCAGCAGAACATCACAGACGACCAGGTACGAAGTGCTGTAACTCAGGCAGCAGACCATTTTGGTGTATCTCTTTCTGATTCAGATGTAGATTCCCTTGTTTCTGTAGTACGCAAGGTTCTGGATGCAAAAATTGACGAAGATGCTCTTAGAAGTGATGTAAATTCTGTATACAGTAAGCTGCAGGATATGGGAGTTACAAAGGATGATGCCAAAGGTCTTGTGTCGAAGTTAATCGAATTTGTAAAAGGATTATTCGAATGAGAAACGTAAAATGTGCAAAATGTATAACTTTACCAAATTAAAGTAAAGATGCAAATGTGGTAAATTTATAAAAAAAGAGGAAAATGAAAGAAGAAATTGTGCAAATAAAACAAATGTTCATTATTCGTTTACAATTTGCATGTATTTTGTTCATAAGTATCTGATACTATATAATCAGTTCGAAAGAACATACACAGAAGACGTTGTAATGACACCATTACACATAAAATTTTTTCATAATAATCGCCCCGGCAGCTACTGCCGGGGCACTCCTCGTTTTAGAGCGTATTTGAAAAGCATTCCTGCAATCAGCACGCTCTGGAGCGTATTAAAAAAAGCATTCCTGCAATCTGTACGCTCTGGAACGTGTTTGAAAAAGGCTTTCTGCAAGATATGCGTCATAATTTGTGGGAGAATTTGTCTGAATATGCCGCTCTTTAAACGCCAGATCTTAAACTCTGACGCTTAAAGAGCGGTGTTTTTTCGAATGTACATTCCAAAATTTATTTGCAACGAATAAGCGGTGTGCTATAATGAAGCAAAAACAGGGGTAAAGGAGTCTAGGTCATGGCAGAGACAATGAAAGATTACGAAGCAGAACTTGAAGCTTCTTTTAAGAAAATTGAAGAAGGCGACATTCTCACAGGAACAGTTGTGAGTGTAGATGATAAAGAAATTATTGTAGATTTAAAATATTATGCAGAAGGTATTATTCCGGTAGAAGATTACAGTAGAGAGCCGGGCTTTAACGTTAAAGAAGAAGTACACCCTGGAGATGAAGTTTCCGCCACAGTCGTAAGAAAAGACGATGGAAACGGCAACATCCTTTTATCCAAAGTTGAGGCTACTGACGTCCTGGCTTGGGACAAATTAAAAGAGCTGAAAGCCTCCGGAGAGGTTCTTGATGTAGTGGTAAAAGGTGTAGTAAACGGCGGTGCAGTTGCTTATGTAGAAGGTGTGCGCGGCTTTATCCCGGCCTCCAAGCTGGCCTTGAATTACGTAGAAGACACCAACGAATATCTGAACAGACACATCCAGGTTCAGGTAATCGATGTCAATAAAGAGGACAAAAAACTGATTCTTTCTGCGAAAGAAATTTTAAGGGAAAAAGCAGAAGAGGAAAGAAAGAATAAAATTTCCAATATCCAGCCAGGCTTTGTAACAGAAGGAACTGTAGAGAGCCTTCAGCCATACGGCGCATTTGTAGATCTTGGAAACGGCGTATCCGGACTGGTACATATTTCCCAGATTTGCGAAAAGAGAATTCGTAAACCATCAGAAGTTCTTGCAGTTGGAGATAAGGTGAAAGTAAAAGTAACTGCAGTGAAAGATGGAAAACTGAGCCTGAGTATCAAAGAAGCAACTGATATGATGGCAAAAGAAGTGGAAGAAGAGAAAATAGAAATCCCACAGTCCGGAGAAGAGGCAACCACATCTCTGGGAGCTTTATTTGCAAATATTAAACTGAATTAATATAAAGTGCAGATTTGGACGATTAAGACAATCGCCCAAAATGAAAATCTTCTGTAGAGCGTGTTTGAAAAGTAGACCCGAAATAAAAAACTCTATTTACAGATGAAAAGTGTGCAGAGGTCAGCTGAATTTTGGAAGGAAGAATGTGAATGAAGAATCAGAAAGTATTTGTAATGGGACATAAGAATCCGGATACGGATTCTATTTGTTCGGCAATTGCTTACGCAGATATCAAAAACAGAACCACCCAGACCAAGCGTTATATTCCAAGACGTGCCGGTCAGATCAATGAAGAGACCCAGTATGTACTGAATCGTTTTGGCGTACAGCCACCGGCTTATCTGGGAAATATCGGAACGCAGGTAAAAGATATGGATATCCGTCCAAAACCGGATGCAGACCGTACCATGTCCCTGAAAAATGCCTGGGATATGATGCAGAATAAAGGCATTGTGACCCTTCCCATCTGTAACAGCGAGGATGAGCTGGAGGGAATTGTAACAATCGGCGATATTGCTGATGTTTACATGGATACCAAGGACAGCTATCTTCTTTCAAATGCCAGAACTCAGTATAACAAGATCAGGGATACTCTTGACGGTGAAATCGTAGAAGGAAACGGTCACGGCTATTTTACCAAAGGGAAAATCCTTATTGGAACTGCTGATCCGGAGGTGATGAAGAACTATATCGAAGAAAATGATATGGTTATTCTTGGAAACCGTGAGGAAGATCAGTTAAAGGCAATAGAACTGAATGTAAGCTGCATTATTGTAGGAATGAGTATTCAGGTAAGTGAGAAGGTAATAAAGAAAGCTCAGGAGAGACAGATCATCATTATCTCTTCTCCATATGATACCTACACAATTGCCCGCATGATCAACCAGAGTATTCCGGTAAATTATGTGATGAAAAAAGATAATCTGGTAACTTTTAATACTGAAGATTTCACAGATGATATCCAGGATGTTATGATCAAGCACCGCCATCGTGCATTCCCTGTTATCAATAAGCGGGGAAAATGTGTGGGAACCATTTCCAGACGAAATTTCCTTGACATGCACAAGAAACAGGTAATTCTGGTAGATCATAATGAGAAAGACCAGGCTGTTGATAATATTGAGAAAGCAGAGATTCTGGAGATCATTGACCATCATAAGCTTGGTTCTCTGGAAACTATGAAGCCGATTAATTTCCGAAATGAGCCAGTTGGATGTACTGCGACAATCCTTTACCGGATTTATGACGAGCAGCGACTGGAGATTCCGCCTAAGATCGCAGGACTTCTCTGTGCAGCCATTATTTCCGATACCTTAATGTTCCGTTCCCCAACCTGCACCCAGCAGGACAAGATCGCAGCAAGTGCGCTTGCACTGATCGCGGACATTAAGATTGAAGATTTCGCAAGAGAAATGTTCAAGGCTGGAAGCAATCTGAAGGATAAAGCACCTGAAGAAATTTTCTATCAGGATTACAAGAAATTTATTGCAGAAGGAAATGTGGCTTTTGGTGTTGGACAGATCAGTTCCATGGACGAGGAAGAACTTCAGGAGATCAAAGTTCGCCTGAAACCATTTATGGTAAGCGAGTGCGGACGCCATGGAATTACCCGTGTTTACTTTATGTTAACCAATATTATGGACGAGTCCTCAGATGTAATTTATTACGGCGAGGGCAGCGAGGAAATGGGAAAAATCGCATTTCAGCAGGAACCGGAGGATAAGTGCTTCCACCTGAAAGGAGTGGTTTCCCGTAAGAAACAGATGATCCCGGCTATGATGGAAGCTGCGCAGATCATGGCAAATGACTTTAACTGATAATAAAGATTTTCCCGGCAAAGAGGCTGTTAAAAGATACTGCTCACAAAGTGAAAAGTAACGCAGAAGGTTCTTTGCACGGGAAATTTTCACATAAAAGAGGAGCAAAATATGGCAAAACAGACATGGAAACCAGGCAATATGCTTTACCCGCTTCCTGCTGTGATGGTCAGCGTTACAGATGGCGAGGGTAATGATAATATAATAACAGTAGCGTGGGCTGGCACCGTGTGTACCAACCCGCCAATGGTAAGCATCTCCGTTCGTCCCACCAGATTTTCTTACGATATGATCTGCAAGACGAAGGAATTCGTTCTGAACCTTACCACAGAAGAGCTTGCATACGCCACCGATTATTGTGGCGTGCGGTCCGGCAGAGAGGTTGATAAATTCCAGGAGCTTCATCTTACCAAAGAAAAGGCGGATCATGTGAAGGCACCAATGATCGGTGAAGCTCCTGTAAATATTGAATGTAAAGTTAAGAAAATTGAGAAGCTTGGTTTTCATCACATGTTCCTTGCGGAAGTAGTTGCAGTGCATGCGGACGAAGCCTATATGGATAAAAATAATAAATTCCAGCTGAATCAGTCAAAACTGATGGTATATTCCCATGGAGAATATCTGGGACTTGGAAAGAAACTGGGCACCTTTGGATATAGCGTAAAAAAAGGAAAAAAGCATAATCAGAAACTTAAAAATCATCCATTAAAAAACCGAACCCAGTAACAATTTTTTAATATGATTGCAATAATGGCTCTTATGTGTTATTATTTAAAGGAGTATCGAATGAAAATGAATAATATAACATTAATTGGAATGCCCGGTGCAGGTAAAAGCACACTGGGCGTTGTTCTTGCGAAAATACTTGGATACGAATTTTTAGATTCAGACCTTTTAATACAAAAAGAAGAAAAAAGACGTCTTTATCAGATCATTGATGAAGAAGGAGAAGAAGGTTTCAAGGCTATTGAGAATCGCGTAAATGCGTCGATTGATACAGAGAATACTGTAATTGCTACTGGGGGAAGTGTGGTATATTGCAGTGAAGCCATGGAACACTTGAAATCAATTGGGAAGGTAGTTTACCTCAGCCTTTCTCTGGAGTCTCTTGAGAAACGGCTTGGAAATCTTAAGAAGCGGGGAGTTCTTCTGAAAGAAGGACAGACCTTGAAGAGTTTATATGAGGAGCGAGTTCCCTTATACGAGAAATATGCAGACATTGTGGTAGATGAAGAAGGGAAAGATTTGGAAGCAAGTCTGCAGGCACTTTTGGAAACACTACAGACAGGGGTTATTAAGTAACTGTAGATCGTTACTATTCGCGGAATGCGTCACGATGAACGAAGTGAACAGTAACTGTGAATCAGAGGAGGGCTGTCAGGTTATTGGAGAGAAATTGACAATAGCCTTTTTGGCTCGCGGAGTAAGAATAATAGAGGTGTATTATGGAACAGTATGTGATTAAAGGTGGAAATCCGCTTGTTGGTGAAGTAGAGATAGCAGGTGCAAAGAATGCAGCGCTGGCTATTTTATCCGCAGCCATTATGACGGATGAGACAATTCTCATCGAGAATCTGCCTGACGTCAGAGACATTAACGTTTTACTGGAGGCAATAGCTGGCATCGGAGCACAGGTTGACAGAATCAATAAATCAACTGTTAAGATCAATGGTTCTACCATTGGTGATGTAAGTGTAGATTATGAGTATATTAAGAAGATCCGTGCATCTTACTATCTTCTTGGTGCATTACTTGGCAAATATAAAAGAGCAGAAGTTCCTCTTCCAGGTGGCTGCAATATCGGAAGCCGTCCGATTGACCAGCATCTGAAAGGTTTCAGAGCCCTTGGTGCGAAAGTTGATATTCTTCATGGAGCCATTGTTGCCGAGGCATCTAATCTTCATGGAAGCCATATTTTCCTGGATGTAGTTTCTGTAGGAGCAACCATCAATATTATGATGGCAGCATCTCTTGCACCAGGACGTACGATTATTGAGAATGCTGCCAGAGAGCCACATGTAGTAGATGTTGCCAACTTCCTGAACAGCATGGGAGCCAATATCAAAGGTGCTGGTACAGATGTGATCCGTATCAAGGGTGTTGAGAAGCTTCACCGCACAGAGTATTCCATCATTCCGGACCAGATCGAGGCAGGAACCTTTATGTTCGCTGCAGCAGCTACCGGTGGGGATGTCACAGTTAAGAATGTAATTCCAAAGCATCTCGAAGCTACTACAGCTAAGCTTGAGGAAATCGGATGTGAAGTTCAGGAGTTTGATGATGCCGTACGTGTACGTGCAGTGGGCAGACTTCATCGCACTCATGTGAAGACCCTTCCATATCCGGGATATCCGACTGATATGCAGCCGCAGATTGCGGTTACCCTTGCACTTGCAGAGGGAACCAGCATCGTAACTGAGAGTATTTTTGAGAATCGCTTCAAATATGCCGATGAGCTTTCCAGAATGGGAGCCTGTATTAAGGTTGAAGGCAATTCCGCAATTATTGATGGCGTGAATAAGCTTACTGGTGCAAGAGTAAGTGCACCGGATCTTCGTGCTGGGGCAGCTCTTGTTATTGCAGGACTGGCAGCAGAGGGAATCACCATTGTGGATGATATTGTTTACATCCAGCGTGGCTATGAGAACTTCGAAGAGAAGCTTCGCAGCCTTGGCGCAGAGATCGAGAGAGTTTCCAGTGAGAAGGATATCCAGAAATTCCGCCTGCGTGTAGGGTGAATTGTTAATTTCAGATCGCAGCCTGACAGCCTTGATCTGTTGAGTATCAGATTTAATCTGGTGAAAAATAGTCATAAGACGTTAAATGTCTATTGACAATTATAAGCAATCAGTATATTGTATTGCTTGCAACAGGAAAACTGAAGAATAGCCTTTTATTCAGAGTGGTGGAGATACATAGGATCTATGAAGCCACGGCAACCCCTCGAAAGAGAGGAAGGTGCCAACCTGAGCGAGTGATCGAACAATAAGAGGATTGTTTATATAAAAAGTCATTTATAAGACAGTCCGCTTGTCCGGGCTGTTCTTTTTTTCGCGGAAAACATACAATGCAGCGATAGATATTAGCTGTTTTGGAAATTTTCGCTCCATCGAAGAAAGGGAAAAACAAAAGAATGGAAAACAAAGAAAAAATCTTATTTACTTCCGAATCTGTAACTGAAGGTCATCCGGATAAAATCTGTGATGCCATTTCTGATGCCATCCTGGATGCTCTGATCGCACAGGATCCGATGAGCCGTGTAGCCTGCGAGACTGCAACTACAACAGGTCTTGTTCTGGTTATGGGTGAGATCACTTCCAAGGCAAATATCGATATCCAGTCAATCGTAAGAGAGACAATCCGCGAGATTGGTTATACTCGTGGAAAATTCGGATTCGATGCTGATACATGTGCGGTAATCACAGCACTTGATAAACAGTCTGCTGATATTGCAATGGGTGTTGATAAAGCACTTGAGCAGAAAGAGAATCAGATGGATGAGGACGAGCTTGACTCTATTGGAGCTGGTGACCAGGGAATCCAGTTTGGTTATGCTTCCAACGAGACAGAAGAATACATGCCATACGCAATCAACATGGCACACAAACTTTCCCGTCAGCTGACAAAAGTCCGTAAAGATGGCACTCTGAAATATTTAAGACCAGATGGAAAAACTCAGGTAACAGTTGAGTATGATAAGAATGGAAAACCAAGCCGTATTGATGCAGTAGTTTGCTCCACTCAGCATGACCCGGATGTTACACAGGAGCAGATCCATGCGGACATCAAGAAATATGTATTTGATGAGATCATCCCGGCAGACATGGTAGATGAGGATACGAAATACTTTATCAACCCGACCGGACGTTTCGTTATTGGTGGACCAAACGGCGACAGCGGTCTTACAGGACGTAAGATCATTGTTGATACTTATGGCGGAACAGGACGTCACGGCGGCGGTGCCTTCTCCGGAAAAGACTGCACAAAGGTTGACCGTTCTGCAGCTTATGCAGCACGTTATGTTGCAAAGAACATTGTTGCAGCAGGTCTTGCTGACAAGTGCGAGATCCAGCTTTCCTATGCAATTGGTGTTGCACATCCGACTTCTATTCATGTAGAAACATTTGGCACAGGTAAAGTATCTGATGCGAAACTGGTAGAGATCATCCGTGAGAACTTTGACCTTCGTCCGGCTGGAATCATCAAAATGCTTGATCTCCGCCGCCCGATCTACAAACAGACTTCTGCATACGGACATTTCGGCCGTACAGATGTAGATCTTCCGTGGGAGCATCTGGACAAGGTTGATGATCTGAAGAAATATCTTGTGTAAAATTTTATAACAAAATTAAAATTCTATTTACGAAAACTGTCCTAAATTCAGGGCAGTTTTTTGTTACTTTTTCCACATGACGTTCCGCAAGGTTTGGTTGCAAAGAAAAAATTCTGTTGCTATAATCAAAATAGATTGTTAAAGTCCAACTTTGGAAAAAAGATACAGCAATCAAACATCATACAGTAGGAGGAAAGAGTATGAAGAAATTGAGAAAAGGAGGTCTTTGGGGATTACTTCTTGTATTAATGGCTTTTTTGGCAGTTCCATGTACTGTTCATGCCGAAGAGACATCCATTACGAGAGTACAATGGCTTCATGACCTGACAGAACTTTTTGATATGACCGTGGAAGAGGACAACTACCCGGACAATTATTTCAGTGATATTTCAGATAAAGATGAATATTACCGGGATGTAATGGTTGCTACGGAGTTTGGCCTGGTAGATGTGGAAGAAGGTTATGAACTGAAACCAGAAGAACCTGTAACCCGTGAGTTTGCAGCTTATACCATGAATGTCTGCATGGGATATGTGGCAGAGGAAAACAGTTCTTATTCCTTCAGTGACACAGCTACTTTTGAGTATCAGAATGAAGAGCATTATCAGGCAGCCCAGGCAGCAGTAGACCATAACTGGATTGCCCTGAAGAATGGGAAATTTTGTCCAAAGCAGAATCTGACGGAAGAAGAGAAGGCGAATATGTGGGTAGATGCTCAGGAATTGCAGGAATTTTCTGAGATTGATGAAAACTACGATGGCAGTGCAGTATTTGCAGATGATGTTATCGAAATTCCAAAGAGTGTAGAACTTACCTTTGAGGAATACGAAGATGGTACTTATGTTACCCTTTTTGACTATACAGAATCTGTAAATACAGGTGATAAAGTAGCAATTTGGAAAGATGGTATTCCAGATGTTTACCAGGTCATTTCTGCAGAGAATATGGGAAGCGGTCTTGTTCTTGGTGTTCAGAAAACAGATGAAGAAAATGACATTGAGAAAATGGATATCCAGGGTGTTGCAGAAGGTGATCTTGCAAATGCAGTTTCACTTGACGGTGGTACAATGGTATGGATCGAAGGGGGAACTGCAGAGCAGTCCTATGAAGATGGAAGGCAGATCAAAGATCCAAGGTTTTCCGGAACAAAGAATTTTGATGCAATTAAGAAATCAAAAACTGTAGAGCTGGGAGATGGCTTGACAGCAGAAATCAGTGTGACAATTCCAAATCCGAAAGTAAAATACAAAGCGACACTGTTGGACGAATCTTTTGCAGAACTGGATATGGATATAATCAGTTCCATCACCATCAAGGGAGATATGATGGAAAATATTGGTCTTCCTGTTGAGGTGCCAATGGTGGATGTACCTGTACTTGGCGTGGGAAAAGTAAAAGTAAGCATGGCAATTACCGCTCAGGGACAGTGCAGTGTAAGTTCTACATATGTGACAGAGACCAGAGTAAGTTACAGACCTGGCAAGGGCAGTGCCCTGACCACCAATTTTTACAAGAAGAAATTTACGTTTTCAGCAGAAGCAGAATTAACGGCTACTTTAACAGCAAGCTGTGGAATTACAGAGATTAAAAACTGGAATGCAAGTGTATGGGCAAAGATAGGACCAAGAGCGGCAATTAAGGCATGGACCTATGACGATGACGAGAAACCAGCCGTATGTATGGATACCTATGCATTTGTGGAAGCAAAAGCAGGCGCAACTTTGAAAATTGCCGGTAAGGATCATAGCCCGTCTCCTATCGTTATCTGGAGCAAACAGAACAGCCCCATCCGTCTGGCTGCCCATTATGAAGATGGCAGACAGGTTGGCTACTGTACCAGAGAGGTTGGAAGCAGACGTTATTATACCAAATCAACTTCCAAATATTTTAGTGACGGAAGCGGAAACTATTTCAGCGACAGTACCGGTTCAGGAAGCACAGGTTCTTCCGGAACAGCGACGAAAGTAGTTCAGCCGCGTTATGAATATAAGCTGACTAAGAATGCGAAGAATGAGGATGTTGCAACAATTACCAAATATTATGGAACCGTTGCAGCGATTACAGTGCCGAAGACCATTGATGGATATACGGTGACTGGAATTGGTTATGAGGCATTCAAGGGAAATACTTATCTCACATCCGTACTGCTGCCGGACACCATAACGGAGATTGGTATGCTGGCATTTAAAGATTGTACTGGAATAGAGGTTGTATCTCTGCCTTCTGAACTGGAAGTGCTTCCATATGGAGCCTTCCAAAACTGTACTTCTTTAACAGAAATCAAGATACCGAAGACAGTAACAAATGAGAATCAAAATATGTCCATAGGTCCATTTTGGGGTTGTACTTTATTAAAGAATGTGGTATTTGAAGATGGTATGACAAAAGTACCGAATGGAATTCTGAAAGATGCCAGTGCAGTGGAAAGTGTAGTGCTTCCAAGTACAGTAACAGAGATTGGAAACGATGCGTTTAATGGCTGTACATCTCTTAAACAGCTTCCAGACATAAGTGCTGTAACCAAAATAGATTATCAGTCATTTAAAAACTGTACAAGTCTGAAAAGCATAGATTTGTCAGATACGATAACGGAGATTGGTATGCTGTCTTTCTCTGGCTGCAACGGATTAGAACAGGTGAAATTGCCGAAAAATCTGCAAATCCTCACCTATGGAGCCTTCCAAAACTGTGCTTCTTTAACAGAAATCAGCATACCGAAGACAGTAACAAATGAGAAAGAGAATTTATCTATAGGACCATTTTCCGGATGTACTTCATTAAAGAATGTGGTATTTGAAGAAGGAATGACGAAAGTACCAGTTGGAATTCTGAAAGACGCCAGTGCAGTGGAAAATGTAATGCTTCCAAATACAGTAACAGAGATTGGAAACGATGCATTTAATGGTTGTGCATCTCTTAAGCAGCTTCCAAATATGAGTTCCGTAACCAAAATAAATTATCAGGCTTTTAAAAACTGTACAAGTCTGAAAAGTATAGATTTGTCAGATACGATTACGGTTATAGGTATACAGTCTTTTTCAGGCTGCAGCGGATTAGAACAGGTGAAACTGCCGAAAAATCTGCAGATCCTCACCTACGGAGCATTCCAAAACTGTGCTTCTTTAACAGAAATCAGTATACCAAAGACAGTAACAAATAAGAATGAGAATTTATCCATAGCTCCATTTGAAGGATGTATCTCACTAAAGAAAGTGGTATTTGAAGAAGAAACGACAAAAGTATCCCATGAAATTCTGAAAGATGCCAGTGCTGTGGAAACTGTGGTAATTCCGGATACAGTAACAGAAATTGAATACGGAGCATTTAAGGGTTGTACTTCAATAGTGAATCTGACTCTTCCGAAAAATTTGACAGAACTTGGAGAATCCAGCTTCGAGCATTGTGATAATCTGGCAGAGGTGATTTTGCCAGCTCATGTTAAGAAAATTAATAACAAAGCCTTTAAAGATTGTCTGTCCCTGACTTCTGTTACTATACCAGAAGCAACTACAACAATTGGTTCTAATGTGTTCAGTTATCCAGCCAGGATGACAATATACGGAGTTGCAGGATCTTATGCAGAAACATATGCAGCGGAAAAGAATATTAATTTTGTTGCCATAGAGCCAGAAACTCCTGATATTCCGGAAGAACCAGAAAAAGAAGACCAGGTAATTTCCGTAAACAGCAGCTATTCCAAAACTTATGGTGACAGTGCATTTAACCTGAATGCACAGATTATACAGGGAGATGGACGGTTAACTTATTCTTCTGATCATACAGAAATTGCAGTTGTAGACGGGGAAGGAAATATTTCCATAAAGGGAACTGGAACAGCCAATATTACTATTTCAGCATCTGAGACTGAGAGTTTCAAAGCAGCCCAGACTGTGGTTACAGTTATAATTGCAAAAGCAGCTCAGAATATGAGTATAAATTGTGATAAAACTGTAATTAAAGTTGGTGAAAAGGCAGCTATTCAGGTAAGCGGCAATGTGGGTGCGGTAACTTTCCTGTCAGATAATACACAGGTGCTCAGTGTAGATACAGCTGGTACCGTGACCGGAGATAAAGAAGGAACTGCTTCTATTACTGTAACATCAGCAGGTGACCAGAACCACGAAAGTGCTTCTGAAAAGATTTCCTTTACGGTACAGAACAATGTGGAAAACAAGATTTCTTTAAATGACTGTTTTATCAAATTAAACGGCAACAGCTATGTTTATACAGGTTCTGCGATTACTCCAGATGTAACAGTGACATATGGAAATGAATCTCTGAAAGCTGGTCAGGATTATACAGTATCTTATCTGAACAATATGAATCCTGGAACAGCATCCGTATTTGTTTCTGCTTGTGAAGGAAGCAAATATAGCGGAACATTTAGTGTAAACTTTGAAATTAAAGAATCCATAACAGATAATACAGTTGAAGTGAAGCCAGGTGCTTTTAAAGACTGTGATAATCTGGTAAACCTTACAGTCAAAGATACGGTAACAAGTATTGGAGACCAGGCATTTGCAGACTGCAAAAATCTGTTGGAAATTTATTTCTACGGAAATTGCCCGAAGATGGGAAATAACATTTTCCAGAATGTAAAAGCCAAAGTATATTATCCATATAACAACAGCACATGGACTCTTGATAAGCTTCAGAATTACGGCGGAGAAATTACATGGATTCCATGGAATCCATCTTCAGGAACTTCTCAGAAACGTGACCTTGCGCTTTGTCATATTGATGTAAAAACAACAGGTTACACTTACAACGGTTCCCCGATCGTTCCGGCTGTGACAATTACAGATGGAGCATATATCCTGATAAATGGAACCGATTACGTAATCAGCTGTACAAACAATGTAAATGCAGGAAACGCAGTTGTTACAATTAATGGAACTGGTAATTATGGAGGAAACAGCAGCACCAGTTATACTATTGGAAAGGCAAAAGCTGTTCTGCAGTTCCAGAATGCAGAAGTGGATGCAAAATACGGAGACAGTGCATTTACCAATCTGCTGATAAATAAAGTTACAGATGGAAAAATCAGCTACATCTCAGATAATACAGGTGTTGCAAGTGTGAATAGCACAAACGGCAATGTAAATATTGTAAGTGCCGGAACTGCAAAGATCACAGTGAGTGCAGAAGCAGGAACTAATTATGAAGCAGCTGAAGCATCTTTTATCCTGAATGTTGAAAAAGCAGAAAATATAATTAATGCCGCTGATATTAACCGTAATTTTTCAAAGAAAGCTCAGAAGGTGAAACTTGGAGTTAATGTACAGGATGGTGCAGCGCTTAGTTATTCTTCTAACAATAAGTTTGTGAAGGTAAATGGAAATGGACAAATAACCATTGCAAAAAAGTTTGCCGGAAAGGCAGTAATTTCCATCAGTGCTGGTGAAACTAGCCGTTATAAGGCTGCATTTTCACAGATTACGGTAACGGTAAAACCAAGCGGAGTAAAGATAAGCAAGGTATCAAATTCTGCTAAGGGTAAAGCAACTGTTTTCTGGAAGAAAAATGCAAATGCTGACGGTTATCTGATTCAGTATTCTACAGATAAGAAGTTTAAGAGTGGCGTGAAAACCATGACTGTAAAGAAGGCCAAGACCGTAAAAACAACTTTGAAAAAGCTGAAAAAAGGCAAAACCTACTACATAAGAATTTGCACATATAAGGGCTCTGGTAATGCAAGGGTAACATCTTCCTGGAGCAAAACCAAGAGCGTGAAAATTAGAAAGTAGGGGGAAAACGAGTATGAGAAAATTAAAGAAAACAAGGCTGGCAGGATTACTGCTGGCCACCTGCCTGGCAGGATATCAGTGTGGGATTGTAAGCACGGCAGCTGAATCTGGAGATGGCGATGATTTTGCAGCTGAAATAAGCAGCTTTGAAACCGATGAAGTACAAAACGATGAAGTTTTGGAAAAAGTAGATTCAGAAGAGGCAAGTACACAGGCTGGTTTAGAAGAAGCTGATTCTGAGAATGCAGATACAGAGAGAAATAAAACGGAGGTAATGGCTGAAGGCAATACAAACGGGGAAGAGAAAAGCCAGGAAGAAATAGAATCAGATGAAGAATTTGAAAGTATAGAATCAGAAGGCTTCACTGATGAAGTAATTTCGGATTTTTCAGACAATGAACAGGCAATGGAAACAGATTCTTCAAAAGAGACAGTTACAGAGGGAAACTGTGGAATGGAAAACGCTCAGTTATTCTGGAAGTTGAATGAGAACGGAACTTTGGAAATTACCGGTACAGGAAATATGATGAACTGGGAAAAGGAAGAAGATGTACCTTGGACTGCATTGCGTGAAAAAATAAGCCGGATTGAAATAGCAGAAGGCGTATTGTCAGTAGGCGCACATGCTTTCAGCGGCTGCCAGAATGCAGCAGAAATCCAGATACCGGACAGTGTACAGGAGATTGGAGAATTTGCTTTCTTCAATTGCAATGCAGTGTCGTCAGTAACTATTGGATGATGAATGAATAAGAATATGGGAGTGAGTGGCTTACATGTAGGCTGCTTCTCCCATATTTTTTTATAGAAAATTAAGAGATGAAATCAGAGCTTTATGCTATAATCTATATAAATCGGGTGAAGCAGCTTCATATGACAGGGAAGCTGTTGAAAATTTCCGTAAAAAGAAGAAAAAGGATAGAACTGTTATGAAGCTAAAAACAAGAATCATTCTGGGATTCACCATGATCATTCTTATGCCTCTGCTTCTGTTTGCCGCCACTTTGTATGGATTCAGCCAGTCACAGGCGCAGAAAGCACAGGCAGTGACTGAGAGCGATGGAACAGTATATGATATTTCCATAACAGACTCAGCCGACAGTCAGGGCAGGGTACATGTAATGGCCAAGGATTTGTTTATCAGTGCGTTTGTAATCCTGATCTCCGTTGCTTTGGTAGTTGGTCTTTGGGTATATCGCAGCATTGCCGTTCCATTGGTTAAATTAAAAAAAGCGACGCAGAATATAAAAGAGGGCAACCTGGATTTCGTTCTGGATGTAGAAGGAAAAGACGAATTTTCTGAGCTCTGTCAGGATTTCGAGGAAATGCGCCGCCGTCTGAAAGAATCTACAGAAGAAAAAAGCCTTATAGAAAAAGAGAACAGAGAGCTGATCAGCAACATTTCCCATGATCTGAAAACTCCGATCACAGCAGTGAAAGGATATGTAGAGGGAATCATGGATGGAGTGGCAGATACCCCTGAGAAAATGGATCGCTATGTCCGCACCATCTACAACAAGACAAATGAGATGGATCATCTGATCAACGAGCTGACTTTTTATTCCAAAATCGATACCAACCGCATTCCTTATACTTTCAGCAAACTAAATGTGGAAGATTATTTTGAAGATTGTTCAGAGGAAGTTGGTCTGGAACTTGAGACCAGGGGAATTGAGCTGGTTTATGCCAACTATGTGGAAAAAGATGTTATGGTAATTGCCGATGGGGAGCAGATCCGCCGTGTTATCCATAACATTATCAGCAACGCTATCAAATATATGGACAAGCCTAAAGGAATCATTCAGATCCGAATCAAGGATGTGGGTGATTTTATCCAGATTGAGATTGAGGACAATGGAAAAGGTATTGGCCCGAAGGATCTGCCTTATATTTTCGACCGTTTTTACCGTACAGATGTTTCACGAAATTCTTCCAAAGGCGGAAGCGGAATCGGTCTTTCCATTGTAAAGAAAATTCTGGAGGACCATGGGGGAAAGGTATGGGCCACAAGCCGTCTTGGAATCGGCACGATCATGTATTTTGTACTTAGAAAATACCAGGAGGTACCAATGAAATGAGCAGAATTCTGATCATTGAAGATGAAGAAGCAATTGCAGAGCTTGAGAAAGACTATCTGGAGCTCTCAGGATTTGAAGTTATAATCTGCAACAGAGGCGATCTGGGGCTTAATATGGCACTGAAAGAAGATTTTGACCTGATTATTCTGGATCTGATGCTGCCGGAGATAGACGGGTTTGAAATCTGCCGCCAGGTAAGAGAAGCTAAGAATACTCCGATCATTATGGTTTCCGCGAAGAAAGATGATATTGACAAGATCCGCGGTCTTGGACTTGGGGCTGACGATTACATGACCAAGCCATTTAGCCCAAGCGAGCTTGTTGCCAGAGTAAAGGCACATATGGATCGCTATAACCGTCTGATCGGCTCCACCACGCAAAAGAACGATATTATTGAGATTCGTGGAATCAAGATCGACAAGACTGCTCGCCGCGTCTGGGTAAATGGTGAGGAGAAAACTTTTACCACCAAGGAATTTGATTTGCTCACATTCCTGGCACAGAATCCAAACAGAGTTTTTACAAAGGAAGAGCTTTTCAGGGAAATCTGGGATATGGAATCGGTAGGCGATATTGCCACAGTTACAGTTCATATCAAGAAAATCCGTGAGAAAATTGAGTATAATAATGCCAAGCCGCAGTATATCGAGACCATCTGGGGCGTGGGATACAGATTTAAAGTGTGATAATTTCTGAGAAAATTGAGAGGCTATTAACAGTTAAATATAAATTATAAAATCATATAAGTACATGTTGGGTTTTATAAAATATTAGAGCAGAATATTATTGAAAGTTGATGCTTTGAGTAAATATTATTCTATACATGAATTTTCAAAAATTATAGGCGTATCTGC
>ENA-OPVV01000234-OPVV01000234.1-human-gut-metagenome-genome-assembly--contig:-NODE-234-length-53380-cov-13.773727_pt1 | contig 53380 bp, 37 predicted proteins | sample MGYA00241500_ERZ501992 | MGnify/ENA primary metagenome ERZ501992 (study PRJEB25962, sample SAMEA2043052) | human gut metagenome | biome: human gut; feature: human-associated habitat; material: faeces...
CTCACATTTTATCACAGTAACGATATATGTGGAATAGTCATTTCATATCCATTTATTTTTTTAACTTTTCTGCCAATTCAAACCAAAACTCCAATTCAACGACATCTTTTTCTCCATGTTTTTTGCTGCCAATACCTACCCAGTCCGCTTCATTTAACAGATTCTTCATTGTTTCCTTATCTTCCAGTGCTGATTCACCATCACTCAGCAACCAGATATATCCCGTCTGCATTTTAATAAGTGCGGACATGTCTGGAAATGTCTGAATCTTAATATTACATCCTGAGATTTTTGAAAACTGTACTGCCCGTTCTGACAGATATATAAATCTCTGATATTTTACAGGATTGATGATCTGATATTCTTCTTTCTTTTTACGCTCTGCTCTTTCCATAATTGTTCTTGCTTCCTGGAATAATTTTTGATGTTCTTTTTCCCTTTCCTCTACCGAAAGTGACTGCTCATGCTCATCCTGTTCCTTCTTCATCAGCTCATACATTTCTGTCTGTTCATCGTAGTAAAACTTTTCAATATTCACTTATATAACTCTCCTCCCACATGCACCCATCAATCAATTCTTACATTACTCGACTTTATTTTCCTTTATTTTACATGTCCCTCGATCAAATTATATCTCTTATGGTGAAGATGTCCACCATATTTTTTATTTTATTCGACAATTATAATTGGAATTAATGGTATTTTATGCCAAAAAGCAAAGAAAGGCGGGGATACCTTGATTGATTATAGTCCATTATGGGAAACCATGAAAAAACGCCACATTTCCCAATATGCCCTGATTAACAAAGGAATTGACAAGCACACCCTCGATCAGCTCCGGAAAAATCAGAACATCACAATCCTTACCGTTGAAAAACTGTGCAATATTCTTAACTGTACACCCAATGATGTGTTCGCTTTTAAAGATGAAAAAGATTTGTAATACCGTCATAGTATAGCAATATTCCTATGGCGGTATTTCTGTATATAGCAGGGCAGAGAAAAACCGCAGGTGAAAATTCCTGCGGTTTCTATTTTCTCATACTCTTTACATTGTATTTTTTGTTGGCATCGGAACAAATTCCGGTTTTAGCTGATAAATCTTTCTGTGGCATATTCTGACTCTTGCATATATTATTACGCATGATTTCTACAATATCTCCACTGCATATATTCATCTTCTGAAATCATTCCCTGCTTTCTCTTTCCTCTGATTGTTCCCCACTGATAAAGGAACTCATTGATTTTTTTGTTCTGAAGATTAATCACAACCTCACCTGTCCTGCTGTTTCGTTCCAGTTTCATTTCCGGGAAATAATCTTCCAGTATGAGCAGACGATATATCATATCATCTTCACTATATCCTTTCGGTGCAGCCAGACATTTTGGATTAACACACAGCACTCCAGCTATCTTTCCAAGAATTTCTCCTTTGGGTGTCCTCTTTTCCGTTTCATATTGTGCAATTCTTGTTCCTGCACTTCCTTCTCCGATACCAAGAGCTTTCCCAAGTTCGCTCTGTGTCATCTCACGCCATTTGCGTACTTTTTTAATGTTCTTTCCTGTACTCATATTCCGTTTCTCCCTTCTCTGTGTCGTACCAGACAGCTTATTGGAAACATTGTTACATACCAGACTGCCCGTACTGCAATCACCGCTGCCAGCACAAATCCAAACAATGCCCCGACTATCACGCAAAAAGCTGCCATTCCTACTGTTCCAGATAAGCTCCATCTCGTTGGTATAATGATAAACATATATGGGATTCCAACAGGGATACCATACACTAATATAAAACGAAACCAGTCCACGCAGCCATCTTCCATATATATGTACTGACCAAGCCATGTAAGTATCCCTATCAGAAGCAATGGCATAATTCCCTTTTTTATAAAATTTCCTACCGTCATATTGCCACATCCTCCTTTTCTTCTCTCTCGATTTTTTCTGTCATTTCTGCAATCAAATCATCAAACAGGAACCTAATTTCTATTTTTTCAGCATCATAAATTATGACTTCATCTATAAATGTTTCTGCTATATGTCTTGTCATTTTATCAAATACTTCTGCCTGTTCCGCTTCCTGCTTTACGACCTGAATTTCTTTCATCAGTTCTCCATCTTCTGTTGTGATCGTCAGAAGCCTCTCATATTTTTCCTGTATTTTATCTATTTTTTGATTTAGCTCTTTTTTTACTTTCAGATAGCATTCTTGGTCTGTCATTCCTTCCGCATATGCTTCATACTGGCGTATCCGTTCTTCTCTTAGTGTTTCCAGTTGTTTTTCCATTTCTTTTTGTATTGCCGGCAGATCCGTCTGTTTATTTTTTTGTTCTTCCTCAAGTTTTTTTGCAAGCTGTTTAAATATCTCTAGCTGTCTGCGAAGTGCATTTAATACAATTCTCTCAATCTTTTTCACCTTATGCCTAGTCTTATCGCAGGTAGACATTTTTCCTGCTGCTGATGTATGGGCACAGTACACAACTGGTACTGCCCCATAGTTATACATCATTTTTAATTTGCAATTTCCACAGGTTACTTTTCCTTTTAGTGAGAAACCAGAATCCTGGACAAACCCCCGTTCTTTCTGTTTTCCTATAACGCTCTGTGCATCTTCAAATTCTTCATGTGTCACAATTCCCTTGTGGTGATTTTCTGTAATAAATTGCTGATGTTTTTTGGTTCTTCGCCGTTCAGTGCTTCCTACTCGGATATTGCTCGTCTTTCCTTGCACCAATGCACCCGTATAAGTGTAATTACGCAACGTCATCCAAACCATCCTTGCATCCCACAGCCATTCTTCATCTGCTACTTTTCTGTTCCAGACAATATTTTCTTTTCTCTGCTTTCGGAATTTTCCTGGTGTCGGAATACCTCTTTCATTTAATTCATTTGCAATCATTAATGTGCTATAATCCTGCAAAGCCAGTTCAAAGACCAGCCGTATGATCTTTGCAGGTTCCGGGTCTATTTCCCACTGCTGTCCCTCTCCTTTTTTATACCCAAATGGGACACGACCATAAGTAGAAATACCTTTTTTCCACTTTGTCTGGACGCAGCTTTTAAATTTTTTTGACAAATCCCTGCTATATAAGGTATTGATAAGGTTACTGATGCTCATCTCCAGACCCATCGTATTTCCAATATAGTTATTACTGTCATACTGGGAATTGACTGCAATCACACGTACACCTAAGATTGGGAATATCTGTTCCAGATAATCTCCCACACCAATATAATCTCTTCCGATTCTGGATAAATCTTTTACAAGAATAACCTCTATCTTCCCACGTTTTGCATCTTCCACCATTGCCTGAAATGCCGGACGGTTAAAGTTCGTTCCAGTATGCCCATCATCGACATATTCTGTAACATCCCCATCCAGTTCATCCATAGATTCTACAAAGTTCTGTAAAATCAATCTCTGGTTTTCAATACTATTGCTCTCATCCTTATTATTTTTACCAAGATCACCATCTGCCAGTGACAGTCTTAAATAAAATGCCAGCTTCATAAATCATCACTCCAATATTTCCGTTATCTTCTGGAATACATCTGAACATTTCATTTGTATTTCAATCATTCCTTTTGAACTGACATAAATCTTTTCTACCAGTTCATCTATCATCTTTTGATTAAAAGAACGCTCATCCAGATATTTTTCCAAATTCTTTTCTACTTCTAAAAATTCTTCTATACTTTTTTCTACAACTCGTTTCCTTGTCTGTGCTTCACGTATTCCAGTTTCCAGTTTTTCTTTTTCTTCCGTATAATGTTCCCGTAACATCTGGTATTCCTGTTCATCCAGCAAGCCTGTTGCAAAATTTTCATATAAAGTTGCACTGGTTTCCTCTGCTTTCATCAGTTTAAATTGCATATTCTGTATTCTCACACGCAAAGATACCAACTCACCCTTGTCATAACTTCCTTCTTTCATTTTTTCAAGAAGCACTTTCCGGTCACACATTGCCTGTATCATGTTATGGATCTGATCCATAACTGTAATCTTTAACAGATCTTCATGCACTTTCTGTCTGCAATATCCCGGTTTTCCATCATATTCTTTACAATAATAAAAACCTTTTCTTATACCATGGGACTGGCCAAAGTTGGTATAACGCATATAGGTCATAGTCATTCCACACTCCATGCACTTGACTTTCTGAGGAAAGCTATCTACTATATCCCTCTGTCTCGCCAATCCACGCTCCACAGATTCTTTATATTTTTCTCTTGCCCGATTCCATATTCTCTGAACTTCATCAAAATCTGACCTGGCAATGATCGACTCATGTGTATTTTCATGGATAACCCAGTCTTTCGGGTCTGTGTGATGTTCCGGCATATTTCTGTATTTTGCTCTTTTTCTTTTTCCATAAATAGTTGTACCGATATATGCCTGATTCACAAGAATTGTTTTTACTCTGTCCCCTGTCCAACGATCTGTATCTGGTATAGCCATATCAAGTTCATGGGTTGCCTTATATGCATGAGGTGTCATAATATCAAGCATTTTTAAACGTTTTACTATAGCTCCTGTTCCTCGTCCCATCTGATACCATCTGAAAATTACCCGCACTATCGGAGCTGTTTCTGGATTGACTTTTAACTGATTTTCCTTTTTATCAACGGTGTATCCATATATGCTCCTTGCTATCGTGGCATCCCCTCTTTTACTTTGCATCTCAAAAGCCAACACTCTTTTCTTGGAAGCATCTTTTGCATACATTTCATTAATCATATTTTTTACTGGCATCACGATGCTGTTTCTATCTTCTTCCCTGCTACTGTCAAATTCATCATTAATAGAAATGAGCCTGACATTCAAACATGGAAAAATTGTTTCTATATAATAGCCTGTTTCTATAAAGTTTCTTCCAAAGCGGGACAAATCCTTTACGATAATGCACTGAATCTTTCCTGTCCGCACATCTTCCATCATTCTGATAAATCCTGGTCTGTCAAAATCTGTTCCTGTATAACCATTATCTACATAAGTATCTACCAGATGATATTCTCCATGTTCTTCAACATATTGATGAAGCATCTCTATCTGTGTCTGTATCGTTTCTTCATTGTCTTTTTCTACGGAAAGTCTGGCATAGACACCTGTCTCCAACTGTGGTCCTGTTATGATTTCCGGTGTCATCATCTCCTGCTTCTTTTCAATAATATTATTATTTCTTCTGCTCTTTCGTGCCATCTTATGCCTCCTCAAACCATTCTTCAGGTAACATTTCTTTCCATTCCCGATTTTTAAACTGTATTTCTATTTTTTCATATCGAAAAGATTCCACCCGGTCTATCCATCTCTTTACGTCTGGTCTGGTAATCTCTTCCGGAATCACCATTTCAGAAAACATTTCTATCCATGGATTATTTTTACTGAAACACTTTTCTATCTTTTTGATTTCTTCCAGATAAAATTCCAGTTTTTCATCGCACTCCATAAATTCCTGCACATTAATCTCTTTTTGCATCTCATATTCATCTTCTGAAATCTCTCCTGCTATCATCTGGTTGTAAAGTGGCAGGTTCTTTTCTTCTACAGAAAGCATTTTCTGAAAAACTTTTTGAGCAGATGCTTTTACTTTCTGAATCTTTTTAACCTTTTCTTCTTCCCATATCTGGCTTCCAATCATCCCTGCAATTTTTCTGGCAGTCTGATTTTCATTTACGAGAATTTCATAAACAGCCTGATACACTTCCTCGAAAGGAATATTGCCTCTCTCATAAGATATTTCTGCCGGCTTTGGATAACTCAGGCGAAATACTCTTATCTTCAATCTCTGATGTGGATATAATTTTAACGGTATGCCGGATTCTTTATCAAAAATTCTACCGGAAAACGGATTTAATTTCCCAAGACCCAGATTTTTTTTATTGATGCTCCTGTGAGTAAGTGATTTTTGTGCTTTCTGAAAAAGTTCCATATCCACCACCATTGGGCAGGAGAACATTTGCTTCTTTCCATCTATCGTCCGTTCCCATTCACCAATATACTGACGGTTATATAAGATTCTTTTTATCTGATCCCGTTTCCATGCAGCATGTTCATCTTTAATTTTTCTTCCCCACAACTTGTTAACATAATTTCCAGAGGATTCTATTTTTTCTTCGGTAAGGATTTTAGCTATTTCTGAGCAAGACTGTCCCTCACTTGACAAACGAAAGATTCTTCTTACTATTTCTGCAGGTTCCGGATCTATTTCAAGTTCCATCTTCCCATCCTTATATCGAAAACCATATTTATAATATTTCTTGGTTTCATTGAACTTTCTCATGTCCTCTGTTACCAATTTATCTTTATACTCTTTTGCTTTCCTGTCCAGATACTCAACAGCTTCCTGTTCTGTCACATCCAAAGAACAAAAATCGTCTTCCACCACTGCAATCTGTAATCCGGCCGGAAGAAACATACTTTTAAAAAGCTCTGCCGCTACATTAGAATTTCTTCCACAGCGAAACATAGAATCTATCACTAAGCAGTCAAACTGTCTTCCCATAGCATCCTGCTTCATCTGAAGATATGCAGTTTCTTCAAATTCTTCTTTTTTCCTGTCAGAATATTTTTTTACCAGCTTCCATTTTCTCTGTTTTATATATTCCTGTATTCTCTCGTTCTGCTGACTAATAATATCATTCGGAATTTCTCCCTTCTCCATACAGGAAACCATCCTCGTATAACTCGCACATCTCATAAGCTCCCAGCCTTTCTTTCCGTTTCATTCTCATGCATTGCTGCACACTCTACAAATTCTGCGATTTCATCTTCATAGTTAAAATGAATTTCTATCCTATCAGTGCCATACACAATAATTCTGTCAATCAATATTGCTATTACTTTCCGATTCAGAGATTCGATATTATGATACTTCTTAAATTCTTCTACCCATTGCTGTGTACACATTTCATTGGACAGCATTCTTTTTCTCTTTTCTTCCAGCTCATGCCTTGTGTTTTTCGCCGTCTCGATTTTTTTTGAAAACGTCTGTTTAATATCCCGGTATTCTTCCCTCGAAATGATTCCATCTGTCATATCTTCATAAAGATTATTTTTTAGTTCTTCATATTTCTGCATTTCTTTATAAAGCGTTTTTATCTGTGTATCAAGCATCTTCACTCCAAATTGCTGCTGAGGAATGTCTTCAATCTGAGAAAGGATATTGTCCGCTCGAACAATCAAGGCAATCTGATTTCTGACTGCTTCCAGAACTATCTTCTTCAATTTAATATCACTGATATTATGCGAGCTGCATCCTTCTCCACGTTTATAAGTTGAACAATGATAATAGAAGTAGCGTTTTCCTTTTTTCTTTACACTCCGGCGTACCATATTTTGCCCACAGTCTCCACATCGGAGCAGACCGGAAAACACATAAATGCTTTCTTCCTCTGGTGATGTTCTTGTATCTAATGCCATCAGCCTTTGTACGGTTTCAAAAACTTCTCTGGAAATGATCGGCTCATGTGTCCCTTCTACTCTAATCCAGTTCTCCGGTTCTATCATCTGACACGCTTTGACTTTGTAGTTAATCTTTCTCGTCTTTCCCTGCACCATCGTTCCGGTATAAAGTTCATTTTTCAAAATTCTGAGAACTGTTCCGGCATCCCACTTCGGATTCTTTCCTGCTCTGAAACCATTGTTATAATTGATTCCACATGAACGCTTGTATTCGGTTGGTATCAACACACCCATGTCTGACAAATCAGCCGCAATATTCTGTGCGCTGAATCCATCCAGCTTCATATTAAAAATTGTCCGCACAATCTCTGCGGCATACTCGTCTATGACCAGATGGTTTTTATTGTCCGGATCTTTTTTATACCCATAGCAGGCATAGTTACTGATAAACTGTCCCCGCTTTCTTTTCACATCAAACTGACTTCGGATTTTAATTGAGATGTCCCTGCAATAAGCATCATTTATAAGATTCTTAAAAGGAACTATGATTTGATCTGCATCGTTCTCCGTATCAGCACTGTCGTAATGATCGTTCACTGCTATAAAACGAATACCAAGCACCGGGAATATTTTTTCCAAATATCGCCCTGTTTCAATGTAGTTTCGTCCCAGTCTGGAAAGGTCTTTTACGATGATACAGTTAATCTTATGTTCTTTTGCATCTTCAAGCATCTTCTGAAAACCCGGACGCTCAAAATTTGCACCACTATATCCATCGTCAATATACTCTTTGACCAGTGTTATATCATTATGCTGATTTGCGAAGTCACGAAGCAGACTTCTTTGATTGCGGATACTGTCACTTTCCACTTTATCTCCATCATCTCTGGAAAGTCGCAGATATACCGCAGCTAAATATGAATTTTGACTTTTAAAATACATAAAGCCATCAACCTCCTAATCTACTAGCCTTATAGCTGTAAACCAGAAAATTCATGGCTCTTTGAATACTCTTTAAATTTTGACCCACATCCATATTAACATAACTTCTGGTTCTTTGCCACATCTTTTTTATTTTTATAATTTTTTTCTGACATGATGCATCTGCTCAGACATTCTTCCAAAGTATCTCTGCCTGCAAAACTAATCTTTACTATCACCCCATTTGACAGATAACAATACGGATTTTTAATCTGCCGGATATAATCTTCCAGTCTTTCCCTATCTGAAAGTTCTGTATGAATCTGCACATCTTCTGCTGATACAAGGGATTCTTTCTCTACAGTATGAATATCTATCTGTGCCATTTCCTTTAATTGAGCCGCTGTTGGTAATCTTTTCTGCGTCATTTTCCAACCTCCATTTTTTTGTCTTCTACTAATTGCAAGTTTCAGAGGGTGTTTGGTCGGCACTTTTTTAACTTTTTTTATTTTTCACCGTCATTTCATAGCTTCAAACTGACTATTAGTGAGGGGATTTCTCTCTTAGAGCAAGTTTCGCAACGTAGCCCAATAACCCTTACAGGCTCATCGGTCACTTGCAACTTGATGGGGATTCCGTTTCCCCATACCCTCGGCTACTATCAAAAGCAGACGTATTGGTTCCCATGTACATGGTCACAGCAGGATGAATTTTCATCCTTTGTCATCACAGACTTCTGTGAATGTTTCTTCCTGTATTCGGAACCGTACAGCAGAAAGGAAAAGAATATGACAAGACCGAAAAAAGACGAACAGACCGTCCGCAGTAACAGCATCCATATTCGCATGAACGATACGGAGTATGAACTTTTACAGGAGCGAGCCAGTGCCGTCAACATGAGCATGGCTGAATTTATACGAAATGCTCTGGACAATCAGCAGGTAACAATCAAATATGAACTTGTTGCTGATGTTCCGGAAATAAAAAAACTGATCGGAGAATTTGGCAAGATTGGCAGCAACCTCAATCAGATTGCCCGATATTTTAACCAAGGCGGAATCATATCGGCAGAAATGCGTGGGGAAATAAAGAAATGTATCCGAGATATTTATGAAATGAAATATGAAGTGATGAAGATGGCAGGTGATTTTCGTGGCAGTGATTAAACATATTGCAAGTAAAAATGCAGACTATGGAGAATCGGAACGGTATCTTATTTTTCAACACAACGAATATACTCAAAAACCTGTCTTGGATGAAAATGGGCACATGATTCTCCGGGATGAGTATTATCTGGATGGACTAAACTGTGATCCGTTTACTTTTGCTTCTGAATGTCAGGAACTGAACAGCTATTACCATAAAAATCAGAACTTCAACGAAATCAAGTCTCATCACTACATTATCAGTTTTGACCCGAAAGACCGGGATGAATATGGATTGACCGGTGAACGGGCACAGCAGCTTGGATTGACTTTTGCAAAGAAAAACTTTCCCGGTCATCAGGCTTTAATCTGTACACATACAGATGGGCACAACGAAAGCGGCAACATCCATGTCCACATCGTAATCAACAGTATCCGGAAATATGATGTACCAGAAGAACCATTCATGGAATATGCCTGTGAATCAAAAGCTGGCTATAAGCATCATCTAAGCACAGCCTACCTTGCCCATTTAAAACAAGAAGTTATGGATATGTGCCAAAAAGAGGGATTGCATCAGGTTGATCTGCTCACTCCTGCTGAAAGAAAAATCACAGAAAAAGAATACTGGGCACAACGCCGGGGGCAGAAAAAACTTGATAAGTTCAACCAGAAGATGCGTGAAGATGGGATTACCCCAAAAGAAACGAAATACCAGACAGAGAAGCAATTTCTCCGGGATGCGATTGACAATGCTGCAGGTATCGCAAAATCTCCCGAAGAATTTTCAAAAATTCTTGAAGAAAAGTATCGTATTATTTTCAAAATTAGTCGAGGACGTTACAGTTACCTTCACCCTGACCGTAAAAAATATGTTACTGGCAGAAATCTTGGAACCAGATATGAAGAAGATTTTCTCATGAAAACATTTATGGAAAATACAAAATTGCTCTCAAAAGAGAAAGAGAATGTCCAGGAACAACCTGTTTCGGATACCGCTACCAATTTACAGCAGGCACTTTCTTCCGATTCATCCCAGATTCCTGTTCCATTCATTTTCATAAAATCGGATCTCCGGCTTGTGATAGATTTACAGACCTGTATCAAAGCACAGCAGAGCGAAGCCTATGCTCAAAAAGTAAAACTGACGAACCTGAAGCAGATGGCTCAAACCGTTGCCTATATACAGGAACATGGGTATGACACCAGAGCAGATTTTAATACTGCTCTTACAAATGCAGAAAGCCAAACCAGCCTTGCCCGTAAAAAGATGAAAGATACCGAACAACAACTCAAAAATGTCAACGAACAGATTCATTTTACAGGACAGTACCTTGCCTACAAAGACCTCTATGCCCAGTACCGAAGAAGCCACAACCGTAATAAATTTTATGAGGAGCATAAAGCGGAACTCTCTCTTTACGAAACTGCTTTGCGTGTTCTGAAAGAAAAATCCAATGGTCAGAAACTTCCTTCCATGAAATCACTCTATCAGGAAAAAGACCGGCTCACAGAACTGCGTGAAGTACAACGATCCGATTTTTACAGTCATCGTGATCAAGAACGGGAACTGAAGACTGTAGATGCTAATATTGATATGATTCTTGGGAAGAAGCCTGAGCGTGGACAGGTGAAAGAAAAATCTCAGCATTTATAAGATAAAAATGTGGGCAAATTTACACTTGCCCACATTTTTATGCCACACAATTATTATCTCTTGAAAATTCATCTAAGGTTTCTTTTATTTGTTCTATATAATCTCCTTGCAATAAATTATACTCTGATACAACAGCATAATTTATATCCATCTGCCCCAATAAGCTAAGTATCACTTGAATAAGATTATATAAAATCGTCTGATGATTAAAAATAAATGTACAAAACTGAATTCTTCCGTAATGAGTACAATAGTTTCTTTGTGGCCGAAATTTCAATAATATCTCTTTATCGCTGTTTGATATTTTCTTTTTCCGAGATAATAATTTTAACGCTTGGTCGTATTCTTTATCAGTTACATTTCTATTTTTCTGTTTTGAGTCTGTGTGTATACGCCAATAATCTAAAGCATATGACAATGTTTCAAACACCGTTAATGTATATCCAAATACTTTGTATGCCAACTGTTCCATCGCAGCATCAAAACTGTTTACATAAGGATTGATCATATAATTTCTTAAATAAAAATTATATGTATTTGCATCTGTATATACCCGACATATCCAATCATATTCCCACATGTAAGATTTAATATTATTCATAAAATTATCTCTAAGTTTCAAAACATTGCTGAAATTTTCTTCTAATGATTCTGGTTTGTAATACATTTTATCACTCTCCTATTGTTTCCTATAGACCAGTTTTTCTACATTTATGGAGCATATTATAGCAAATCTTTTATATCTTGTCTTGCTTTTTTCAGCAAAAATGGCCCTGCCACATATGTAGCAAGACCACTTCTGTCAAATACTATTTTTTCTTCCTCTCCATATCCTCCGTCATCGCTTTCTGCTGCGTCTGTTTCTTCCCCTGCTTTGCGACTTTCTTCTGGTTGAGCCGGAGCTTGGCAAGTACGGATTCTCTTGGTTTATCTTTATTTTTTACCTTGCGGACATTGTTCATCAGTCCGTCAATCATGTTGTAGTTAGCTTCTTCTGCCATCTCCGCACTGCGAAGATATTCTCCGTTGTCCATGACCTTCTGCCAGTTTGCCAGCTCTGGTTCTTTTCTCTTCTGTTGCGGTGGCTGTTCCTGTCCGATTGGTGTTGACGTTTGTTGCTGTGGCGGTGTTTCCTGTTCTTTTTCTTCCTGCTGTTTTATGAAATTTTGAATCTTTTCTCTTGCCTCGGCATCAAGTCCGTTATAATTATCATTCATAACAACGGCACCATCATCACTAAGAACCACATAGGCAGCTCTCGGTCCGTATTCTTCGTGTTCCATCAGAAACCATTTTCTTTCATTCATCAAAATGTAATCAATGACTTGCCATGTTCCCTTTTTCCCTTCGATGGTATATCCCTTTGTGTCAACATCCAGCTTTGTATCTGAAGAATTTTTCATCTGGAAGAAATCTGAAACAATGATAAATCCATCTTTATCTACATAGTAGACGGTCGTTTTTCCATCATCCGTAAGGACAATGACATCACTGCATCCAATGGAGTGACCTTTAAAGTTCTTCGGTCGCTGTTTCTGCAAGCGTGTTTTTATATCCGCCGGAGTTTCCTCCGGCTGGATTCTTCCAATATATACTTGCTGATAATTTTCTGCCCTGACCTCTTTTCCTTCACTTTTTAATTTGGCATAAGAACGGAAACGGACATTTCTGTACTCTGGTGTTTCTTTCACCTGATATACTGCACACTGACTTGTGTTCATGCTTCACTCTCCTCCATCAACTCTAAATCTTCTTTATACTCTTCCAAATCCATGAGGAAAACCTCGTAGCCTTCATCGCTCATACAGAACAGTTTTCTTATTGTTTCGCAGACCAGCATAATCATTTCCGAATCTCCTGCAAGAAATGGTATAACCCGGTCGATTGCTTCCATCGTATCAATTCGGTTGCCCTGATCAAGCATTGCAGTTACGATACATTCTTCCATATCAAAATTCATAGACAGATCCATCATAATTCCATATCTCCCTTCTTATGTTCATTATTTTTTTCTTGTGCTTTTTCCTGTGCCTTTACTCTCGCCTGATAGTCTTTTAAAGACTGCAGAACAGATTTTTTAATGCTTCCTGGTTCTCTTGTTACTTTCTTCTCTGCATTTTTTTCAACATCTATATTTTTTCCTGATTGTTTTTCGGATAATTCTTCCGTAATCTCTGCCTGCTTATTCTTTTTATCTGCAAGATATTTTTCCATATCATTGATTGCTTTCTGTACCAATGGGCTTTCCTTATAATGCGGAATCATATCTATCAGTTCCCTGTCTACTCTATCCCAGCTCATCAGTTCGTATTCTCCAGAATAATCTTCATCCCCATCCTGCAGATCAAAGCCAATACCTTTGCCTCCATGCATTCGTTCTGCCGGAATACTTTCATAAATTTTAATCGCTTCTTCTAGCGTGAGATTATTATGGTATTCCCCCATGACCGGAAACTCCATGCACTCCGCTACATAAAAAGTAATCGTAGCTTCTGACTGTTCCTGTTCTGGTTGTCTGGTAAAGATAGAAAGAGTTTCTGCTTTTTCCAGACGGGAAAGCAGTGAACGGGCAGTTATCACATCACTGTCTATATCGGATTCTTCCGATACTTCAACCAGCCAGTCCTTTAAACACCCTATTTTCTTATTCAGAATGTCCTCTGTGATCTTCTCCACCTGTTCTTCCCTGTTCTCAATGGTATCTTTATATTCGTAAGTGTCATATTCATAGCTGAAATTATCCAAATCCACTGCCAGCTTTTTAATTTCCTGTTGATCAAGGTAAGTATCTGCTTCCTTCATATATTCTGCCAGAGTGATTCTTTCTTCTGCGATAGGATTGATGTCCACCTTAATACCTGCCATTGCTATAGCATGAGCATTTAATTCATTGAAGAAACTATCTTCTCGGATATTGCCACGATAAGAAAGCACCACATCAAGGTCAGAATCATTTCTGTAAAGTTCCTCTCTGCTTCTGGAACCATGCACCCTTGCAGCAAGCAGCTCTACTTCATTTTCCAGTCCCATTTCTTCCAGAATACCCTGTGCGTGATACAAGACACCTCGTTCCACTTCTGCCCTGCTAAGACCATTTAATGCTACTTCATCTCTTCCAATCTCAGAAGTCGCACGAAGCTCACCTGCCTGTAGTAAATCCTTTGAATGTTGGATGGTCATTGCCTCAAATTCTTTATAGTCTACTTTAACGCACTCCATATCATCCATTCTTTCACTTTTTAAGATTTCATAAGTAGCTTTCTGAATAGATATATCTGGATTATCGTAATCACTTTCATTAATTTCATGCAAATCAGAATCATAGAAAATATAAAAATAACCTTCTTCCGTTGCCTGTACAGTCAGATACCCTTTACTCTTAGTAAACTGCATGGCAATTCCCTCACAGGTATCCACTGCTCTTTCCCGGTCATAGTCCTCAAAAATACTTGGAGGACAATTCTTTAATAACTGTGCCCGCTGCATCTGCCGTTCGCCTGCTTCTTCCACTTCTGCCATCAAATCTTCATAATCAACGGAAACTGCATTTTCCAGAGACACATCTTCATCTTCCAGAATATCTTCCATTGCCTGCCGCATAGAAATATCAGGATTGTCATAAGCACCACCGTCGATCTCATCGTAATCCAAAGCATAAAAGGTATAATCATAGCCTTCCTCTGTTCTCTGGATTGCAAAATATCTATCATCAATCTTATATGCCAGTTCATCCGGTTCCAGTTCCGGCATAAGTCCCTCTACAGAAATTCCTTTCTCCTGCAGATATTCTGAAATAGCTTCCAATGCTCCTGCATCATACCCATTCCAAAGATCTTCGGCTACAAGCTGACCATGTTCCGATACGATAATCCCTGCCACATCTGAACCATACTCATCATGTTCCATGAAGAAGAACTTCTCCCCTGCATACTCTCTTTCATCTACTGTATGCCAGGTTCCCGCATGTCCATCTGCTTCAAATCCTCTGGTATCTGCTGTAATGGTGACTTCCGCTTCATCCAATGCCTGTTCAATCTTCTGCATACGGATCTCTGCTCTTGCCATATCAATAAATCCATCTAACACCGCTGGGTGGCTTTCTATCACATAATCCTGATTCAGATTCTTTCCCTGATTGATATTTTCCGGGATTTCGATATGCTCTGCCCAGTCTTTGTTCTGTTTGGAAAATCTGCCGTCATAAGAAAGTTCCCGGAGCGTATTTGCCATAATAAATGTCATACGCTCTTCTCCAAACTGCTCTAACACTTGCGTTGCGGCATCTTCCTCTAAATGCAGCCCGTCAAATTTTAATGCGATTGCTTCCTCGATTGCTTTCTTACAATCAATGTTTAACTTTCTGGAATCCAGATAGGCATCTACATCCCGTTCTTCCATTGCCTGTGCAAGTGTTCCTTTATAGACTGGCGGGTAGGCTCTGGTATGATTATTTTCCAGTATCTCCATTCTCTGCTGTACAAAGTCCGGAAGTTCCTCAAAGCCGAAAGAATCCACATAATAAGCCTTTGTTTCCGCCGTCCGGTTTATAACTATGACATCGCTTACCGATAAGGAATGTCCATGAAAATCGTTTGGGCGGTTGATATTAAATCTCTCAAAAATATCATCTAATGTGATCGTTGGTGTCCATGGAGCCGCATACACCATCCTGTAGTCTTTTCCATCAATGCTATAGCCTAATTTTTGAGCCGATTCAACCCCCATAAACTGATAAGTATGCTCTCCATCCGTATCCATCTGATAGATTGCAAAACGACCGCTTTCTCCATGAAGAAGTAAGGTTTCATCAATCTTTTCTGCACTATCCTGTTCCAGTTTTTCCTGTCTGGCTATCGCTGCTTCTCTTTCTTTATGTACTTCCCATTCCGTTTCCGTAATACCAAAGATACCGTCATGCCCCAGGATCGCATTTTCTGTTTCTGCAAGAATCTGTCCTGCCTGTTCTGGATGATCTGGATTTCCATTTAAGATAAAAACTTCTGCACCTTCACGATACAATTCTACTGCCCTGTTTTTTTCAAGAGGATACATATGCTCCAGTCGGATTCCTGCTTCGTGCATTTCTGTAAAACCGATTCTTCCATCTGGAAAATTATCCATCTGTGCCTCTGTTTCATGCACAAGACTTCTCATAACTTCACTTCGGTCACCCCGATTCGCTGTCAGCATACGGTTTACCAGTCCCAAAACTTCGTCTCGGTCATCCATCTTATAAGCAAAATTGACGATAAGGTTCCTTTGGGATTCCGTAAAATTTTCATGGCTGGCGGTTTCTGCAGCTTCAATCAGTCTATGGGCATACTGCATGGTACTTTCCCTTTCTTCTGGAAGCTCTGTGGTTGGAAAGTTCGCTCTTGCTGCCTGGATCACTTCATGTACTAAGTTTGCACCGGCTTCATCATAAGATTCCCGCATATCCCAGACCAGATCATTCAGTCTTTCTATCTGTCCGGGAAAGGTTTCTGCATATTCCGTTACAAATGCTTTCTCTTCTTCTGTAAAAATTGTTCTCGGAAATTCCGCTTTTTCCACCAGCATTTCTGCCTGTTCTTTCGGTGTCTGCTCTGAAAAATAAGCACTGCCTGTATCTGCATCATACGCTGCATCAAAAAAGTGAATCGGATAATTTCCTCCCACTCCATCACTTGCATACAATACTGTGATTACTGCACCTCTGTCCTCCAGAAATTCTTCCAAAGATTTCTCATCCTCTGAGATTTCTTTCTGCTCCAGCCGACTGACATATTCCTTCACATTCTCCTGCAACTGTTCTGCTGTCATGTTCTCAACCAGATCATACGCATATTCTGAACCCATGCTGCCTGAAAGATGCAGAATCACATCCTCTCTATGGAATGTTTCTCTGATTGGTCTTTCCATTTCCAACTCATGCATCTTTGTTTCAATATTTTCAATAATTCCCGCTGAAGTTTTTCGGATTGTATCCATAGACGCTTTCAGCGTTTTCATGTTCTGACTTTCACACCAGCTTGCAATATAAGTAAAGGAATATTCCGAAGTATCCAGTCCAAAATGACTACATACAATATAAGCAATGCTTTCTGCTTCTACTTCTTTGGCTGTCTTTCCTTTTATAATGCCATCTGCATCCATTACATCATTGTCATGCAGAATTGCATGGGCAACTTCATGGACACCGGTTTTCATGGACTGGAGATTACTCATTCCTGTTTTAATCGCAATATATTTTTCTGTCTGATGATAATAGCCCTTTGCCTCCCCGTCTATTTCCATAAACCGTACTGGTACCGGTGAAATATCCTGCAATGCTTCCATAAAAATATCATAAAACTGCACGCTTCCTGTCAGCTCCGGTACATCCAGTTCTGCAATCGGTTCTCCTTCTGTCTGGCTGACATCAAATACTGTCGCTACCCGAAATCTTGGGATTACCATTTCTACAATCTCTGTTTCCGGCTGTCCATCTTCGCCAATGATTGGTTCCTGTGTATCTGGATCAATCTTTTCTATTTCCTGTTTTTCTTTTACTGGCGTCGGTGCAATAATCTGGATTCCTTTTTCACCCCGTTTTACATGACGGTTAAATTTCTTCTGCCATGCCTGATAACCTGCCACCAGTGTCGCATCCGGTTTCTGCATCGTAATCAGAAGAGTATTGTTGAAACTATAATTATGAAATTTTGACATCGTATCCAGATATTCTGTATAACGCTCTGATGTAAAAATTTCCTTTACTCCCTGTTCCAGACGCTCTGTGATTTCTTTTAATTTTTTATCTGTTTCTGCCATAGTTTGTCCTCCAATTTTGAATTTATCCCGCCAGAAAGTTCTCTGACGGGACATTATTTATAACTCCTGCTCGTGATTTTTCTTTGGTTTCGGTGTACCAGTCTGCTTCGGTGCAAGCTGTCTAGCCTTTTCCTGTTTCAGACGTTCCAGTATGGACGGCTTATGAACCTTGTCTGCTGTTTCCTGCAGATTCCTGTCTGCATCCCGGACTTCTTCCTTTCTCGAAGAATCCCTGTCTGGAATCTTTTCTGTACCAATATCCTCATCTGCCAGAATTGTTTCATTCCCTTTTTCATCCATGTTGAGCAAAGCATTTAACTCCGATAAACGCTCCATTTTCTCATTCAGTTCCGTTTCTTTTGGAAATGGTTTTTTTACTTCTTCCTGTGCTGTTGCAAGCTGCTGTTGTACTGTCTCTAACTTTTGCTCACTCTCTGCCAGTTTCTTATCAATCGAAGAAAGGGCATTATGAATACGCTGGATATTTCCCAAAGGGTCTTTTCCTATTTCAATTTTGTAGGAACATTTTCCCTTTATGGTCAATTCAAAGGAATTTGCAAACAGGTTATATGATGCAGATAAAGTAAATCCATGGTACTCTCCGACTTTTCCTCCTGTGGTGACTGCCTTTAATCCTGCACAGGCAGCTATCATAGCTTCGCCTGCTTCTTTTTTGTCTGTATAGGCAACATTCCCTATATTCATAGAATAGCTGTCATTATCCTGCAGATCAACATTCTTTATCACACTAACATCAGACTGCATTCCGGCAATCCTCTCTTTCAATGCACTGATCTGAACTGGATAATTCTTTGCAATATCTGATTCCAGACGATAAATCTGACTGGTGTGGTTAGCCTTCAAGAGCTTTAATTTACTGACTTGAACATCCAGATCCATTTTTTCTTTTATATAGGGATTTCCTGTTGCAAGGGCTTTGATCTCTGCATAAGAAAGTGCAGTATCATCCACATCTTCACACGCCCTGACTGGTGACTTACTGGTCATAATCTGAGAAATAAACTTCTGTTTATTTTCCAAAATCTGCCACATGTATGCATCGAACGTATTCTCTGTTACATAGCGGAATATCTTAACTTTCTCATTCTGGTTTCCCTGTCGTAAAATTCGTCCCTCCTGCTGCTCCAGATCTGATGGCTTCCAGGGGCAATCCAGATGATGCAGAGCAATGAGTCTGTCTTGCACGTTGGTACCTGCACCGAGTTTTGGAGTGGAACCCATCAGGATTCTTACCTGACCCGCCCTCACTTTTGCGAATAATTCTGCTTTTTTTACTTCTGTGTTGTACTCATGGATAAATGCAATCTCTTCCTTTGGGATTCCTTTTTCTGTTAGTTTGTTTCGTACATCATCATAAACATTAAAAGTTCCATCCCCTTTTGGAGTAGATAAGTCACAGAAAATCAACTGTGTTGTTTTCTGCTCTTTTCCTTCCTCCCATACCTGAAAGGCATTTTCTACGCAGGTGTTGACTTTGCTTTTTTCCGCATCTGGAAGAAGCTCATTCAATAATCTCTGGTCAAGGGCACATTTTCTTCCATCATTGGTAATCTTGAGCATATTGTCTTCTGTAGGATTTACCATCCCTGCCCTTACTGATTCTGCACGTTCTGAAAATGCTGCTACCATATCCTGCTGTTCTTCACTTGGTTTTAATACCTCATTAATAAACTCTGCATCCGGCACTGGAAGATTTAACATATCAGAAGTCTGAATATCTGCAGCTTCTTTAAAAATTGAAATCAGCTCCGGAAGATTGAAAAAACGGGCAAATCGTGTTTTTGCACGATAGCCCGTTCCTTCCGGTGATAATTCGATTGCGGTTACTGTCTCCCCGAACGTTGCCGCCCAGGAATCAAAGTGTCCCATTCCCATACGCATCAATGTATCATACTGGAGATAACGCATGATAGTATACAGTTCGGTCATACTATTTGACACTGGAGTTCCCGTCGCAAAAACAATTCCACGCCCGCCTGTCAGTTCATCCATATAACGGCATTTCATAAACATATCCGAACTTTTCTGTGCGTCCGTCTGTGAAATACCTGCAACATTTCTCATTTTTGTATACAAAAAAAGGTTCTTAAAGTTGTGGCTCTCATCTACAAAAAGCCTGTCTACGCCTAACTGTTCAAAGGTTACTACATCATCCTTCCTTGTCTGATCATTTAATCTCTGCAGTTTTGCCTGCAATGATTTTTTTGTTTTTTCCATCTGTTTTACACTGTAATTCTGTCCTGCTTCCCTGCCAGCTTCTTCAATAGAAAAGGTAATATCCTCTATCTGCTGCTCCAGCATGGCAATCTGACGTTCCCTTGAAAGAGGGATTCTCTCAAATTGTGTATGCCCGATAATCACCGCATCATAATCCCCGGTTGCTATACGGGAACAGAAACGTTTACGGTTTGCCGGTTCAAAATCTTTCTTGGTTGCTACCAGAATATTCGCTCCCGGATACAGACGTAAGAAATCACTGCCCCACTGCTCTGTCAGATGGTTTGGCACAACATAAAGATTCTTTTGCGATAGTCCAAGACGTTTTGCTTCCATACCCGCAGCGATCATTTGGAAAGTTTTCCCTGCTCCTACACAATGTGCAAGCAAAGTATTATTTCCATATAAAATATGAGCCACTGCGTTTTTCTGATGTTGCATCAACGTGATTTCCGGATTCATTCCCTCGAACTGAATATGACTGCCATCGTACTCTCTCGGACGGATACTGTTGAAACGCTCATTGTATATCTGACAAAGGGCATCCCTTCGGTGCATATCCCGGAAAATCCATGACTTAAATTCTTCCCTTATAAGTTCCTGCTTCTGCTGTGCCAGCATGGTTTCCTTCCGGTTCAGTTCCCGGTGTTCCCCTTCCGCATCCTGCACTGTATCATAGATTTTTGTATCTCGAAGATTCAAAGCATCTTCTAACAGTCTGTACGCATTTGCTCTCTGTGTTCCATAAGTAGAAGTAACAAGTGGATTCTGATAACTGTCCACACTCTTTCCCGAAACATTCCACTGACCGGTTACTTCAGCATACTGGACTTTTATCCGACTTCCAATATAATACCTTGGTGTATGGAATGTTTCTGCCATAAACTGTGTCACATAATCTGGAGAAATCCATGTTGCACCAAGTCTTGCTTCAATTTCTGAGGCATCCAGGTCTTTTGGCTGCACTCGTTCCAGATATTGTACATTAACAGCATATTCCGGGCGGTTCTCGGCAAATCCTCTGGCAATCTTCAATTTTTCCCGGACATTTCCAGACAAATATTCATCAGATGGCTCCCACTTTTCATTTAGCGGATTCCTAAATATCACACCTGTCAGTTCTTCCGTCAGTTCTGCTTCTGTTTTCCCGGTAAGCTGTGACATATAAGCAAGATCAACCTGTGCCTTTTCTCCAATAGACACTGCCAATGCTTCACTGGCGGTATCCACCGAAGTAACTGCCTGAGCATGACGGATTGTCCTTTTTGTAAAAATATCTGCTTTTCTTTTGAGGTTGCCCTGCTCATCCAGAAATTCCAGTGAAGTCAGAAGACAATAGCTGCTATCCTGACTAAATGCCCTTTTGTTTGCATTACTGCTAAGCAAACCATATTTTGCAGTAAAGGAATCATAAATTTCATTCAAATCTTTTTGAAGTTCTTCAACTTCCTGATCACCGCAGTCTTCCAGCTGACGCTGTAACAATTTATTTGTTGCGTCACGCATCTTCACCATGCCTTTTACTCGTTCTGTAGTTGCCATTGGAAGTTCTACTTTATTCATCACAGAATTTTCCCTGTAATAAATGTCATCATCCAAAACAGCAAAGCTAAAGTTCTTCACATCTGGATCTGCCGGAATAGAAACTACCTGTTCCTCTAACTCGCTATCTGAAAATTCCATTTCTGTGATTGTTCCATGAATATTCTGTACAGCTTTCTTTAACTGTTCTTCAAGAGTAATGCCTTCTTTTGGTTTTACAGTAACTTCCTGCTTACCATACTGGGTACTTTCTGTGGTAAATTCACCAAGAACCATTTCCGGATGCTCTGCAAAATACGCATTTACAGAATAGCCTTCCTCTGTCGTCTTTAGGTTTACCCATTCTGGCTCCTCGATTGCCGCCCTGTCCCTTTTCTGAAAAAACAGAATATCTGATACAACATTTGTATTTGCATTTCTCTGAAAAGCATTATTGGGAAGCCTGATCGCACCCAGCAGCTCTGCCCTGTTTGCAATATATTGTCTGACTGCCGGATTCTGTTTATCCATGGTTCCACTGGAAGTCACAACTGCAACCACACCGCCTGGACGCACAAGATCAAGAGATTTTGCAATGAAATAATCATGAATCAGAAAATGATGCCTGTCGTATCTTTTGTCATTTACCTGGTACGCTCCAAACGGTACATTACCAATCACACAGTCAAAGAAACTATCCTGAAACTGTGTTGTTTCAAATCCCTGTATGGCAATCTGGTTTTTCTGATATAACTGTCTGGCGATTCTGCCGGATACCGGGTCAAGTTCCACACCATACATTTTTGCCTTACTCATGCTTTCCGGGATAAGTCCCATGAAATTTCCTACTCCACAGGATGGTTCCAGAATGTTTCCTTTTGTAAATCCCATATTTTCCAATGCTTCATACATACTATGTATCACTGTCGGAGAAGTATAAAACGCATTTAGGGTGGATGCTCTTGCTGCACTATACTCTCCTGAAGTCAGCGTATTTTTCAGTTCGCTGTACTCATTTGCCCAGCTTCCGTTGTTTTCTTCAAATGCCTGTGGGATACCGCCCCAGCCAACATAATGGGATAATACTTCCTGTTCTTCTGGTGTTGCCAAACGTTCTTCTTTCTCCAAAGTCTGTAATAAACGGATTGCTTCTATATTCGCTTTATATTTTGCTTTCGGACCGCCTGCACCAAGGTCATTATCTTCAATACGGAAGTTATGTGGCATAGTCACAATCTTTGTTTTTTCCTGTCTGATATATGGTTGAAATTCTCCCTCATAGCCAAACAGCTCATTTTCTCCCGGAATATAGTTTTTTCCTGTTTCCAGACATCGGAATATATCCGCATCCGGGGCATTGCTGACAGCATAAAATTCATCATAGGAATACTTAGGGAAATCTTCTGTATGGTACGTTGACAAATGCAGTTCCGTATTGGAACGTGTCTGCGCAACCAATTCTTTTCCTTCCAGCCCATCAGACAAGACACCAACTGCTTCAAAATGGTATCCCTGATATTCAAAAACACCCTGTTCCCATTGGTCAGCTATTGCACCTGCTGATTTTTCCGCCGTTTCCACAGGAGTTTCCGGTATTTCTGACTGCACCATTGTATCGTTTTCTTCTGAAATTTCTGACTGTTCAATCTCATCAGTTTCTTCTTCCGTTTCGTCTAAAACCGATTCCACCGTTTCCTCTACATCCTGCATGTCTACAACATCCGGTTCCATATATGCTTTCGTATCCAGATAATCAAACATGGACATCTGATGACCGCTTAACTCTATGGTCGGCTGTTCCAGTTCCTTGGTTGGAAATATAGTGTACGTTCCCTCTACATACTGATGGAGTATTGACAGACTTTGTGCTTTCTCGTTGTAATTTGTCCCATAGGCTTCAAAATCCAAGGGTAGTTCTGCAAGAGCTGCATCCATCTTCTGTAACAATTCCTGTGCCATTTCTTCATCTGCCAGCATCCTTGGCACCTGTTTTCTTGCTTCCTCATGCAAAAGTTCATCCGTAAATGGACGCTCAATTTCCTGTGGCAGTCTGTTATAAAAATTAATCACCCGCATTGCCATCTGGTATCGTTCATATTCCGGCATATGAGCGTAGTCTCCGGCTTGAAGAAAATGGTCATTTTTTATGAGATAATCCACTCTTTTTGCCACTTTCTGCCAGCTCAGTTCTTCTTTTGTATGGTATGCACCCGGATTTCCTCTGGAAAGCTGTAATCCTTTTCCATTGTAATCTGCATAGGAATTGTCCGCTCTGGAAAGGGCATGGCTCTGTCCTCCAATGCCATACTGCTCTTTCATAAAATTTGTTCTCTCCTGTTCATCCTGATGCCGCAGATAAAAAGAATATATGCGAAGCCTTCCTTCTGAAAAAGCTCCACCTCTTGCAAGGAAAGCATCAATCTCATCCTGCGTGATAAATATTTCCTGTTCTTTCCAAGCAAATCCCTCTCTTGCCTGATAGGGAATGACTTCTTCGGCAAATTTCTGAAACTGCTCAGAAACAAGGGTTGGTTTATAATAATGAAAACGCATGATGGATTTGTCTATGTCATACATTTCAGCCAGACCTTCCAGTCTTTCATTTAATTCGGAAAGCCACTCTGCATCATCCAGCTTTTCCGCCAGAGCATCTGTCTTTTCCGGATAACCATTATGAAAAATCTTCATATCATCTGCTGAAAATACCAGTTCAGACAGATCATCCACAATATCAGTTTCCATGTAGGCAAGCACTTGTGCGTGTTCCTGCAAGGCATTTTCCCTTGCTGCATCAAGGACAGACTGTGGTGCGTATTCTCCCTGTTTTAATAACTGATGGATACGTCCACTGACATCCTCCCATGATAAAAAAGCCTTATCTAAAAGTCGATCGTTCACCGTATGTCCTACGGCAATCTGCATCCCTGTTTCATCAAACCACACAGAATACTCGTTTCCATTAATTTTAAGACCTTTGCCACCGATGCCATATTCACGCTTCACAAATTCTGTATAATCTTCTGCTGACTGTTCACTCATAAAATTGTAGATAAGCCGTAACTGGCTTTTACTCTTATTACTTCCGGTACGGAGGATTTCATCCACAACTTCTTCCGGAATTGGGATTTCCCCGGCATACAGGGCAGACATATGCTCCTCAATCTTCCGGATCTGCTGATTTACAGTTGGTAATTCGGGCAAAGATAAAGCAGAGGCGATTTCTTCCTCTGCTTCACTCAATCCATCTTCTCCTGTATCTGTAACTAACTGTATACCAATTCCGTCAAGATGCTCTCTTCTGCTATTGCTGTCAGTGCGTTCATATGTGCTGTCCATGCCATCGGATCGGCTTCCTTGTCCGGTGCCGGTTTGTTCTTCAGCAATTTCTCCATCTGGCTCTCCATTCTCTCCTGAGCCGCTTTCTCGATCTCCAAAAGATGCTTGTTCAGCTTCCCTGTCAGGAAAAGGCTCTGGTAAAGGCTGTTCTTGTGTTCCTTCAGAAATGTTCTCCTCAGCATCCCGTATTTCCCGATTGTCACTTCTTCTTCCTCTACGGTCAGGTTCGGAAACAGGTAGTCCCCCTTGCGATGATAGGTCAGTTCCATAGTCAGTTCCTCCTTCATTATCCTCAATATCATTTATTCTCTCTTCTGTGTCCTGTATTTTATTTTCACGCATTAACGTGTTAAAGTTATTATAATTCCTCTCTTCAGAATTTTCAAGACCTTTCCTGATTTCTTCCAGAGAAATTTTATGTACCGTTTTTCCAATATCAATCAGTACACTCTCAGCGAGCTGGCTTGCAGCATTTCCAAGAAAAGTCAATACGGAAAGCCTGTTATAATCGGTGATGTGCATGAAATCCTCTTCTTCAAGAATCAACATAGGATCAAGTCCGCATCTTCTTGCAAGCATATAATATACACTGTCCGTTGCAAGCTGCCGGAAATCGTTCCGAATCGTCCCTTCATCCAGGTCTTCCAGATAGGTTCCTTCTGTTGCATACGATAAGCCATCCAGATAATCCTCCAGATTTTCATTGACCATCTCTTTTGCCACAGACATCAACGCATCTGCCAGATCTGCCGTATCTTTCTCTTCCAGATTATAAACATCAGAAAGATGTGCAAGCACTTCTCCCCTCTGATGTTCCTGAAGCTGCCACAGGTATGGTGATCTGCCGCCCTGTACCATATGGGTATCTTTTATATCGAACACATACCGGATTTTTGCTTTTGTCCCTGTTTCATCCAGCAAAGCAATTCCTTTTGCCCCTCGGTTTACCCATCTCATCATCTTCTCATTCCACAATTCCAGGGATGCACATGCAGTTGCCTGTGGACGCTGTGCATAAATGAGAAGCTGGTCAGTAAAGGAATAACGGTATAATCTGGCGGCAGTATCCAGATATTTCATCCAGTCTGCCGGGGAACTGGCTATGTCAGTGGCATACCATTCTGCCATACCACGAATCTCCTGTACTCTTGCCATGTCTCTTCCTCCAATCTTTAATTTTTGCTTTATCCTTTATGCTTTCTTTTCGGAAATTCCAAATGAAATTTCGGCTTTCCATTTTCCAATGTCATCAGAAGATCTGCATCAAACCTGGAGTCTTTCTTTTTGGAATATAACCCTTTTACATGGGTACAAGCCTTATCCAGAAGTTCTTTTGCCATTTTCTTGTCCAGTTTCTTCTCCATACCTTCTAAAAATCGGTTATCCTTCCAAAGAGCAAAATCACACTGACGGTTCGAGCAGTAAAAATTCCTTTTCCCCTCAAAAATATCAGAACCGCAGACCGGGCATTTCCCAATTAATTCTTTTGCTGTCTGAAAACGATTTCTTTCTTCCTCTGGGATTTTTCTGCAGCCATTCAGGATTTCTTCCAGCATGGTTACAATATCATCCATGAACTGTTCTCCATTAAGCTCCCCTCGTTCCATCAGCAAAAGCCTGTTCTCCCATTCGGCTGTCAGTCCTGCAGATTTTAAATTCTCTGGCATTACACGAATGAGTTCCCTGCCCTCTGCTGTTGGAATAATCTGTTTCCCCTTTCGCTGTGCATATCCGGATGCCACCAGTTTTTCAATGGTGCTGGCTCTCGTTGCAGGTGTTCCAAGCCCTTTTTTCTCTGTCTTTTCATCAAATTCTTTATTACCTGCTGTTTCCATTGCTGCAAGAAGCGTATCTTCATTGAATGATTTCGGTGGAGAAGTATAATGGATACTTGTTTCTGCCTTGACATTAAAAAGCTGCATACCTTTCTGGTATCCGTATGGAATTTCCAACTGTCTGTCTGAATCCTCTTTCTCCGTTTTTACACAATGACTGCGAAAGGCTTTTTCCACGTCTTTAAATCCCATCTGCACCGCTGTTTTTCCTCTGGCAGTAAACTCATTTTTCTGACAGTTCACAGTAACATCTGTCTGTTCATACAGATAATCTTCCCCGACTGCCTGAAGTACCTGCTGTCCAATCAGTATCATCAGATTCTTTTTATCCTCTGACAAATCCATGATTCCTTTTTCCACAGCCTCTTTTGTCGGAAGAATAGCGTGATGGTCAGATACCTTTTCATTATTTACAACTCTTTTTATGTTATGTCCTAACTGCCCATATTCTACAAAAGGCAGCATCAACGGCATTTTCCCTGCCAGTTCTTCTACTGTTCCAATCATATCTTCTGTAACAAAGCGGCTGTCTGTCCTCGGATACGTTACCAGCTTTTCTTCATATAATTCCTGTAAAAGATCAAGCGTTTTCTTTGCCGTAAATCCAAAATACCGGTTCGCTTCCCTCTGCAGGCTTGTCAGATCATATAATTTAGGAGGGGATACTTTCTTCTGTTCTCTTTTTAGCTCTGTAATAATTGCCTCAGAACCGTCGCATAATGCTACCAGAAGTTCTGCGTCTGCTTTATTGGTAATGTTCTCTGATACGGCAACGAGCTTTCCATCTGTCAGTTCCACTCTGTAAAAGGTTTCTTTCTGAAAATGCTCAATCCTGTCCTGCCGTTCCGTCAGCATGGCAAGAGTTGGTGTCTGTACTCTTCCAACTACCAGTTTTTTATAATACTTTGTCGTATAAGCTCTGGTAGCGTTCATTCCAATCAGCCAGTCTGCCTGTGCCCTGCATACCGCCGCCATGCAAAGGTTACTGTAAAAGCCGGCATCTTTCATCTCATGGAAACCATTTCGTATTGCTTCATCTTCCATAGAGCTGATCCATAATCGTCTGACTGGTTTTCTACATCCGGACAGATCATATACTCTCTGGAAGATCAATTCTCCTTCCCGTCCTGCATCACAGCCATTTACCAGATACTCTATATCTTCCCGGTTCATCAGATCCTTTAATACTGAAAACTGCTTCTTTTTATCTGCTGACACCTGTAGCTTCCACGTTTCAGGAATGATCGGCAGGTCATCAAACTGCCATTTCGCATATCTTTCATCATATTCTTCCGGTCGTGCATATTCTGCCAGATGTCCAAGACACCAGCTCACAAGGCAGTTTTCTCCCTCCATATACCCGTCCTGTTTTTTATATGCAGACAAATTTTTCGCATAACTTTGTGCTACACTTGGTTTTTCTGCAATCACTAAAAATCTCGCCATTTTTCGTCCTTTCTGAAAAGGACAGCCAGAGTAGCTGTCCCTTTCCTGTATCTTATTTTTCTGTGCTAAACCTCAGAGAACAGAAATCTTAATCTTCCTGTCCATCTTCATTTTCCTGTTCTTCATTAATAAACGGTCCGTCTGTAAATTCAAGTTGTTCACTGACAAAACCATCTTCTTTTTTACGACCATATTTCAGATATACAACCACTGCACCAATACCAAGTCCCCCTGCTAATACAATGGTACAGAGTTTCCAGATGTCTGCAACGCCTGTATTTTTCTGCGTTGTTTCTTCTTCTGTTTCTTTTTCCACAGCAGGTGTTGTTTCTGTGGTTGTTTCCGGAATCACTACCTTCTGTTCTTCCTCTGTCTTGCTGTCCTCTGTTTCATCCAGGAATTCTGCAAGGTCATTTTCATCAACCAACGACATCATATAGACATTTTCTGATGTGCTGGAACGGTCAATTACCATATAAAAAGTATTTCCCTTTTTTGTCTGGATGGTAAGGAACTGCTTTGTATCATCATTTTCCTTATCATCGACCAGTTGTGCATTTCCCGGCGTAGAAAAGGCAGAGGAATCACTTTCTGCGATCACTCTGCCCGTATCCTCCGTATTTTCTTCTGTGGTTGCCTCCGATGATGTTTCTGCCACAACCTCGGTAGTTGTTTCTTCCGCAGGCGGATCAGCATTTGCATATACAGTTGCAAACGAAAATCCCGAAAGCATTGTAACTGCCATTACAATCATCATCAGTTTTTTTACTACTTTATTTTTCATGTTCTAAGCCCTCTCTTTCCGGTATCTGTACATCAGATCCTTTGTTATTTTCTTTGTTTCCGTCTTTCTTTTCTCTTGCATCTTCTATTGCAATACCGCCTTCTTCATCCAGCCGAATCGTTGCCGTTCCTTTCTGAATCCCATCAAGCAGTACAAGAAGTTCCCTGCTGTCCAGCTTCAGTGAACGGAAAGATTTGATAATTTCTATGTCCTCCATCTGCTGTTTTAAATCATTCTGCTTTTTCAGATGCTTCTGCAGTTCTGCAATCTTTTCTTCTGTTTTCTGAATATCATCCAGAACTTTTTTTAACTTCATATTCATCTACCCTGTCACCTCCTAATGCAGACGACCAAATGCCATAAAATGTTCCTGCCAGTAAGAACTTGCAATGCTTGTATACTGTACCGGCTTTCCGCAATGTATCATCATATTGTTGCCAACATAAATTCCTACATGACTCGCTCCGCTTGTGTTATAAGTTCCCTGGAAGAAAATCAGATCTCCCGGTTTTGCTTCTGATGGGGATACCTGTGAACAATGAGAACGAAGTTCATCGGCAGTACACCTTCCTATGTTCCACCCATTTCCACAATTATTGATTACCCAGCTTACAAATCCAGAACAGTCAAAACCACTTGGAGAATAACCACCCCATACATAAGGCACTCCCAGATATTTCTCTGCTTCCCGTATCATCTTTGCGAATTGCGGGTCAGATAACGCTTCACCAGGAATCGTATAGCCAAAACCACTACTTCCTGTCGGAATGGAATTCAGGTCAAACAGGTAATCCCTGTTTCCATAATATCGGTTATACGCATCGTATCTTTCCTGTTCCTCTTCTGTCATACGGCTTCTTAACACCGTATCCAGATTATGATTGGTCATAGTAACATCCAGACGGTTCACTTCTTTTGTTGTTGTCACTTCCACTTCCTGACTTCCGTTGCTGTCAGCTATGTAAGCCTCCCATGTCTGATGTCCATGGGCAGATGCCGCCGCATGATTATCATAATAAACATCAAACTGCACACCATATCTTGCGAAAGCTCCGGTATCTTCTACCACATATTCCACGCCATTCATCACTACATGAGTACCGATCGGAACAAAAGGATTTGTCGCATCTACGGCAATCGTGTGGTTTGCGGTAGGCATTGCTCCACTTGCGGTCGGTCCGCCACTCCACTGACCACAGCAGATGGAACAGTTGCAATATCCACTGGTAACAACCTGTCCCAATGATTCTCCAACCCGGACAGTTTTTGTTTCTGTTACAGTTTCTCTGGTAGACTGTGTATTGATTCCATATTGCTGCTGAAAGATTTCTTTTATCTCGTCTGCGACTTCGGCATAAGTAAAACCGCCATATTTCACTGTCAGATAAGAAATAAGCTGATATGGATTGTGTCCGATCTCATCAATCTGATAACGGTATTCATCATAATCCGGATGCCTGGATTCTATTTGATTGATCTGTGTGTTCAATGCCTCCTCCAGAGCTTTATACGCATTTTCTGCAGCATAAATATCTTCATCCGTACTGGAATAACTGGTTGAAATGATCGCTGAAGAACCACCCTGCAAAACTGCACTACAACTGGAAAAACTGGCTACTATCAGAACAAAAATCAGTCCAAAAAGAGCTACTGTAGCAAAGATTCCTTTGTTTTGTGCCGCCACCATTTTGACTGCATCTTTTGTTTTTTCTGTAAATCTTTGTGCCGATGTGATTGCCGCATCTTTGGCTTTTTTACTTTCTTTTGCCGCCCGGCACTGCTTTTGGTATCGTTTTTTCTGTAGTAATTTTTGAAGTGCTGATTTTTTCTTCTGGTCAGCTTCTCTCTTCACTGCATTTTTTGCCTGATTTCCGTAAGCAGCATCAAACATCAGCCTGCTATTTTCTGCTTCATCCAGCATATTTTCTGTCAGACGGGCAGATTGTTTCCTGCTTTCCCTCAATCGCTGCCGGACATAAATGGACTTTCTTGCAAGACTTTTCCCCGCAAGTTCCATCCTGTGTGCCCCTTCCACAGCAGCGTTATCATCTTCTGCTTCATGGGCTTTCCAGTGTCCCACAGTAAAAGCAGCATTTTTCACTGCCGAAGCTGATTTGCGGATTCCGGTTCCTGCTCCATGTACCATGCCATCCCCTTCATCTCCAAAAGAAAGCCGGGACTGTTTTTTCTGTTCTTTCAGTATCCGTTCCCGCTTTACCTTACCTTTGATCTCATCCTGAAATCCTTCCAGTGATTCTTCTGTAACCTGAGATGTTTCACGATAACGGATATTTTCTTTTTCCGCAGTTTTTTGTTGTCTGGAAGCCTCCTTTTCCTTCCGTTTTTCTCTTTCTGCGTAATCTCTGACCATTTTTCTCTGTCTAAGTTTTCTGCTGTCCACTGCGGTTTCCAGAGCAGCACGTTCACTTCTTGGCTGTCCCCGGATACTTTCTGTACGAAATACGGCATGTTTATCTGGCCCGGAATCTTCCGTTAAAGACATATCTTCCTTCGCATCCTCATTCCCCAGATCTTGTTCCATTTTCACTTTTTGTTCTTCATCTATACTGTATCTGGTTATATCAGAGGGTTTCTTTCTGGTCGGTATATCTTTATTTTCCGTTATTCGCTCCCGTCGATTTTTTCCGAAATCTTCTTCTTTTTTCGGATTTCTGGAAACTTCTATATCCTCATCACGACTGGTGATCCGTTTTTCTTCCTTGTTATGCAGGTTTTCTTCCCTAAGACCATCCCTGCTCATCTTATGGACGGTTTTATCTCTGGCTTTATATTCATGCTCCTGCAATTTCACCATCCCCTTTGCTGCGGTTTTTCTTTAATTCGCTTTGTCTTTGTACACTTCCCATTTATGTGAGATTTCATCTACATTAGAAAGAATCGAAGTCAAAAGCATATCCAGCATCCTTTCACTCAGCCCTTCCTTTTCTCTCAGATAAAAAAGCACCTGCTGTAAGTCAATCATTTCTGACAGGAAAAGCATATCATCCAACATTTCACCAAATACTTCTTCACCGTTGCTGTCCTTTCCTGCCTCTAAAAGCTGCTTAACCTTTTCATCGGCCTGCAGTTTTTTCATCATTTCTACACAAGCCTCTTCTGTGCATCCTTCACATGGATTTGCCATACAATTATTTTCCATTCTGTAATCCTCCGTTTTCTCTGTTTTGTGCTATCTTTTTTACAACTACTCTTCATCTCTTTCCCCGATTCCAAGACGCTTCCGCTTTTCTACTTCATCTGGTTTGGAAGTCATGAGTGCATACAGCATCAGTGAATTATCGAATTTATCCTTGAATGGAATAATCGTACTTCCATAAAAAACAAGTCCCTCACCTTCTCCACTGTTGGTAACATAAGAAAGCTGATGTGGAGAAATGTTCAACTGTTTCGCAAGAATCTGTCTGTCCCCGGAAGCCTGATTCAGCATCAGGATAAAATCAGAGTTTTCAAAGATATTTTCAATTTCCCTTGATGCAAGCAAATCCTTGACATTCTGTGTAATACCTGTCGGGATACCACCCCACTTACGGAATCGCTTCCAAATTTCCACACTGTATGCTGCTGTCTGTTCTTCTTTCAGCAGCAAATGAAACTCATCAATATAATATCGGGTACTCTTATTTGCAGAGCGATTGATTGTTACTCTATTCCAGACCTGATCCTGTACAATGAGCATCCCCAGTTTTTTCAACTGTTTCCCAAGGTCTTTAATGTCAAAGCAGACCATACGGTTATTCAGTTCCACGTTTGTTCTGTGATTAAATACTTTCAGAGAACCATTAACATAAATTTCAAGGGAAGTAGCAAGCCGCTGTGCTTCCTGCTCTTTCTGCTCCCGGAGAAGATTGTATAAATCTTCCAGTATTGGCATATTCTCTGGCACTGGGTCAGAAAGATAATCCTGATAAACCAGACGCACACAACGGTCAATGATAGTCATTTCCACTGGTTCCAGACCATTTTTACCTCCCACGATCAACTCGCATAAAGACAGGATAAAATCTGACTTTAGAGATAACGGGTCATCATCATCTGCATAATCAAGGTTAATGTCCATCGGATTAATATAATCATGACTGGTTGGCGAAATCCTGATAACCTGTCCATGAAATGCCCGAACAAGTGGGTAATATTCCCCTTCTGGATCGCAGACGATAATATCATCTCTTGTCACAATAAAAGCATTGGCAATTTCACGTTTTGCAGCAAAGGATTTACCAGAACCCGGTGTACCAAGTATCAGACCATTCGGGTTCTTTAACTTCTTTCGGTCTGCCATGATCAGATTATTGGAAAGGGCATTTAATCCATAATAAATAGATTCCCCACCCATAAATAATTCCTGTGTGGTAAACGGGACAAAAATTGCTGTGGATGTTGTAGTCAGTGCCCTTTTGATCGGAACCAGATTCATCCCAAGAGGCAGACAGCTCATCAGTCCCGGCTCCTGCTGATAGTCCAGACGTTTCAACGCACAATTATATTTCTGTGCAATTCCTGCAGTCTGAAATACCACATTTTCAAGTTCCTGCTTCGTCTGTGCAGTATTTAAAAACAATACCGTCACAAGGAACATTCTCTCATTTCTGGACTGTAAATCTTCCAGAAGCCTTTTTGCTTCCCCACCGTATGTATTTAAGTCTGATGGGATAATGTCCATGTCATATCCGGAACGTACCGCTTTTTTCTGCTCCTCAATTTTCATCCTGTTAATATCTGTTACCTTACTCTTTACCAGTTTAATCGCCTTCATCTGGTCGATAGATTGGATATGGAGATTGACCATCAGGTTACAGTCCATTTCCAGAAATTCCGCAAGCATCTTGTCAGTAAGCTCCGGTGCAAGAATCTGCAAATAAGAAACAGCCCCTATCGTACCACCCATCTGAAAATCCCTGCCATTTTTAAACACAAAACTGGTCGGAGCAACATAATCTTTGGTACTCAGTCCTGTCCGAAGCACATCATCATAAGAAAAATGGAACGGAACCTTACTGTCCTGATTAAAGGTTTCATACATGATCTGAAGTCTTTCTTCTCCATTTAGTGGATAAGCCGAAACTCCAAGAATCTTAAAGTTATTGAGAATATCCGATTCAATCCTCTCCAGCTTCGGTTTTGCTTCCCGGATGCTGTCCGCTTCAATGCCAAATGTAATATATTTGGTACGGAGCAATCCATTATTTCCTTTGGAAAGCTGATTCTTTAACATCTGTGCAAATTCCATACGCAGCTCATCAAATTCATCATCCTGTGGCTTGATAAGGATAACTTTTTCAAATTCCGCCATGTTACTGTGCTGATTGATAAAAGACAACTGAAAATGAATAGTGCTGTCAAAGTAATTTAAAAAATCACACCAGTTTTCAAAGATTGCGTTCTTATCCTCATTCTGTGCCAACTGATAGTTGATGTCATAAAACCGGATCGTTTTTGAATAAAACTTATCCTGCACCCGGCAGATCCCATCCTTTGCCATCTCATGATATGGAATAGACTGCTGTGCTGAAATCTGTTTTTCCTTTGCTGTATCTGCTTTCACTGCTGTCTTATTTGTCCCTGTCTTTACAGGTTTCCTGTTTCCTGCCGCTTTTTGCCCGGATGTGGAAGCCTGTTTACTTTTTCTCTTTTTTGCGTCTTTTTTTGCCTGACGCTTGGCTTCTTTTTCTGCTTTTTCAGCAAGTTTTGCTTCTCTTTTTTCACTTTTCTTATCTGCCCTTTCCTGCTCTTTACGCAGCTTTGCTTCATATTTCTGTGCCTGTTTTAATGCTTTCTTTTCCCTTCTGGTTATCTTCCTTTTGGGTCTGCGGACACCTCTTTGTCTTTCCAGTGCTTCATAACCAGTTACCATCGGTTCTTTGCGTAACTTTCCGCTCACTGGATTTTCTCCATCTGGCAGTGGTTCTGAAACTTCCTGCCCATCTTCCTTATCCAGCCAGTAATCATCCGGATATAAACTGTCCTCCAACTGTTCTGGCAATGCTTTCTTATTTTTTCTTTTTAACACGTTCCCTTCCTCCTTTCTTTCTGACTATCCTCTGTTTTTTCTCATACATATTTTCCACCTGATACTTCCTTACAGATGGCCGGATAAACCGGACCACAATTATATTCTTCAGAACTTTTTCTAACGGAAGCCCATCCTTCTCATACATGGCAAATACAAATGCCGGAAGCATCAGAAGACACATTCCGGTTGCAGCATTACTGGAACCGATCACTCCTCTGGTCAAAAAATAAAACGGTACTCCCACTGCTGCCGCAAGTCCAAAACAGATAAGCTGTCTTTTGGTAAGATTTAAAATAATCTTGTTTTTTACTTTGGTCAGATCTTTTGGTACAGATACAAAAGCCATCATTTTCCCCCTTCCTGCTAATGGGCATTAAACACACTTTTTGCAAAATTACCTGTTTTCATCAGACTGAAACACAGAATCACTGTATATGCCATCACACCAAACAATGCGGAATGTACGTTATCTGACATCTGGATATTTGCCACAAGGACTGCGTAGATTCCCACACAAACCATCATGAAAAATCCCTGAAATGCCAGTGCAAATAATCCCCGCAGATAGTTGTTTCCAATCTGTCCCCATTCCCTGTTTGACATCGTTGCAAATGGTATTGCACCGACCGAGGAATACAGATAAATCTCAATCATTCGTCCATACAAAATAACTGTGATCAATACAGATATAATCTTCATACACAGGCTCACCAGCATCGTTTCCAGTGCCAGTATGACAAGTTCACCGATTTCCATAGATTCCATAGCTGTTTCCATCGTACTGATCATCGTATCTATATTGATCGCTGTATCAGAACTGATGACACCTGCCGCCCGGCTTACCACCGTCTGTCCGACATCAAATACCGCCATAGTAATTGTGAACGTGTGGCTGACAATCCAGACTGCCACCCACATCTTGAAAAAATATTTAAAGAACATCCATGTGTCCAAATCATGCATGTTATTTTTTTCTGTGAGCATGGAAATCAATTCATAACAAAGTACAAAAGTGATAATCATACCGGCAATCGGAACAATTACCGAATCGGAAAGATTCTGTATCATGCTGAAAATGTTCCCATTCCAGCCCTGCGGTGTCTGCCCAACCTGAGCAGCAATCTCACCTGTCTTTTCATTGACATCGGTATACATTGTTGTCAGGTTGGAACTTACCATGCCTGTCAGAAGATCCCTCATCCATGTTTCAATCGCCTCAAATATACGATCCATGAGTTATCTCCTCTCTTTTTGCACTTAACCGAACAATCCGGATAACAGTGGTACCAACTGTGTTCCGATCAGTGCCACACCACCACCAGCCATAAGCTGCTTGATTCCCTGTGACTTAGCCCCAGATAGTGATAGGTAATCCTTTGAAATTATCTCCAGATTTTCCCCCACTCCACACCGTGCATGCGACTTTCACCGCACACGGCGTTCCCTCGAATTCAGTCGTCCAGGGTTTTCAACACACGTTACACACTTCGAATTAGCTTTTAGTCAAAGAATGATTTGTGGCATTTCTGCCATAGTACGAAGTTTGTTAAGTTTTGTTAGTTGTTTCGCATCAAGTTTAAGGATTGTAAGATATTTTCGGATGGTCTCATCCGTAGAAGCATGGATAACGGTATGAATGTCCTTACTCACTAAAATAAGGTTTGCATATTCATCGCCACCGCCTTTGCTGACGGGAACTTTGTGATGACAATGGATGTCATCCGTGCTCAACTGCTTTCCAGTTATTGCACATTTCCCATACTGCGCCGCAAACAGTGAGATACGATTATCCGCATACTCCACAGTTCTGCTCTTCACAGGATTGCGCATCATCCACAGCATAACGGAAGTATTAAATTTCAGATTCTGATGAATCTGTTTTCTTCCTTCCGCTGTGTATTTATTAACCGCCTTTCTCTTATGCTGAGCATTTTTCGACTGAACATATCCCAACGGAACGATGGGACGTCCATGCAGAAACCGAAGCTGTTTGCTTGCTCCATACTTTTCTTTGATAAATCCGTTTCTCAGTTGCCCCTTTTGGGATAAATCTCCCCTTAGTCTGTTTCGCAATTTTTTGTTGACTGCAAATGCCAGCCTTCCAAAGTCATGCGAGACCTCAGTTGCGATGCAGTAATACTCATGCAGTCCTGCAACCACAGAGTTATATTTCTGTAGCTGTATAAACTGGGCATCATCCGAAGAGTGTTCCAGTTTTGCAACTTCTTCTGTGATTTTTGCATGAGCTTTCCTGTATGCCTTGTCGCTCATATGGGAACGAACGACATATTTCTTACCCTTTTTACGGACTTTCAGCTTAAATCCCAGGAACTCAGAATACTGACGCTTCAGATTTACCACCTTTGACTTCTCAGGACTGATATCCAGTCCTAATCTGTCCTTCAGCCATAATTCTGTTGCTTTGTACGCCTTTACCGCATCCGCATGAGATGAGCAGAAAATTTTGAAATCATCTGCATATCGAACGGCGTGCATCTCTTTTAAATTGCTTCTCCGGAGAGCCCTGTAAGCATGACTCTTAATCTCGGTTCCCTGTGTGTTTTCTCTCGTTTTAAACTTTGTTTTTGTTGGCATCTGCTCCCATTGCGAAGCAATCCACCAGTCCAACTCATTCAATACGATATTTGCCAGTAACGGCGACAGGATACCACCTTGCGGTGTTCCTTTTTCGGGATATATCCTTTTTCCATCTGGTAAAATCACAGGTGCTTTCAGCATTTCCTTGATAATGCATATCAGCTTCTTATCTCTGATTCCCAGTGCCCATATCTGCCGTAGCAGTTTTCTGTGATTGATGTTGTCGAAGAATCCCTTGATATCAAGGTCTACGACATAGTACATATGCTGTACCTGTATCAACCGCATACACTGCGCTATGGCAGTTTCAGCGGAACGGTTTGGGCGAAAACCATTTGAGTTTTCACTGAATTTCGCCTCACAGATAGGCTCCATGACCTGCAAGATACATTGCTGTACCATACGGTCAACAATAGTCGGAATACCAAGCGGTCGTTTCTTTCCATTGTCTTTTTCTATCTCCACACGCCGTACTGGTCGTGGATGATAGTTGCTGAATTGTTTCCGTATGAGACGAATGTATGCTTCCTCACTAAGTTTTGCAAGGTTGTCTATCGTCCTGTGGTCTACTCCGGCGGTACTACTGCCTGAATTTCTCTTGATATTTCTGTACGCTAACTTGATATTTTCTTCACTTTCGATGATTTCCATCAGATGATTGAATACCTTGTCGGTTTTACCCTGTGCGTATAGGTCATCGAAAAATTTCTCCATATCGTAGTACTCAGAGTTACGAATTTTTCTTTGTTTTCTTTTCCTTACTTGCTTCTTCGAAGTCAACACAGGCATCCTCCCCTCTCGGTTTAGATTTTCTTTGTCATACTCGAAGCTGCGTTTCATGTGTTGTCATTTTCATTACTGAATTCGACTTGAGGCTATCCCTCCACGGTCTTATTATTACCGCTTCACAGGTACTGTGCCTCTACTCTCACTGGAATAAAGAATGGTTATACCATGTAAATAGGCTTTCCCATTCAACATTTCACTGGCTCGCAACAGCCTCCATGCTCCCAGCTTTCCACGTTCCGATATTCCTATCATTGGATGACCTTAGGTCCTTCCTCTAAGCCTGTATTCGGTCATGCATTACCGCACCGCCTGTAACGGTGCATGGATTTTCATAACAACCATTTTTACTCATCCACGAATACCACCATAAAAGGTGTACTGCCTTTTCGACAGTATCAACGTCTAGACTCGTACATTCGGAAGTACGTCAGTATTCTCATACAATTCTAACCATAGTCATCCGAACCCCGGCATATAGGCAACACCGTCCACCTCTGGACAGCTTTCGTGTATGGTCTGAAAACCATTCTTACGATTGCTCTCTGCCGACTTCACCGCGCTCTATAACATTTTTGGAAAGAGACGTTTGCGATGTCTCTCTGCCATGCGGAGTATCAGGTAGGCGCTTCGGGGCGTTACTCCCTCATTTCACCAATCGGAATATCAGTTCTCCAAAGTTTCGGACTCATTGTCCTTCGACTTTGTGCGCAAGCTTTTCACTTACGAACGTGTCGCACGATTGTCGTTGCCGTATCCTTCCAGAAGATTAATAACTCCCCATACTGCAAGACCTGCTCCGATTGCTACTACAAGTGTCTGTAAAATATTGATTGCTGAATTAAAAAACGACATATGTTTTATCTCCTCTCAAGTTTTTTGCTCATAAATTCCTGCTGTATTCTAACCGGCTCTGCCCTGATGGGCGGTCGTTCATACCTGTGCATCCTCTCACCTCCCAAAAGGGCAAAGAAAAAGAGCTATGTAGTTGGATTTTCTACATGCTCCGCTTCCTTGTTTTCACTATTTTCCTGTTCCATAAGACTGTCCCCTGAGAACACATACAGGTCAAACTCCTCTGACCTTGTAAGTTTTACTTCCATTCTGTGTCTCATGTACGCTTCCACATCAAATTCATTGCGTTTATCGTAATCAGACAGTTCCTTATAGCGTTTATGTTTTGTAATATCATACTTGTCACTGAAAAACGGACGGACACCTCTTAGCTGGAGGATACACTTATTTCCATCCATCACCGCAAGTTCATCTCTGCTCATCAGTTCTTTTCCGGTTTTCTGATAGTTCATCCCGTAAGAACGGCTCTGCCCTCTCGTATCCGAAGTATTATATAAATCAATGGTTTCCTTACCAAGTGTTTCTGAAATCTCTTTTAAGGTGGAACTTTCTTTTCCTCCAAGGAACAGCATTGTGTCACAATTCCCTAAAATGGTTTCTGCAGCATCTTTATAAATAGTCTTTAACTGTGACTGCGACTGGAGTATAATAGAAGCAGATATTTCTCTGCTTCGTATGGTTGCGATCAGCTTGTCGAACTTCGGAATTTGTCCGATATTTGCGAACTCGTCACAGAGGATTCTTACATGATACGGCAGTCTGCCATGGTGTACATCATCTGCCCTGTCGCATAATAAATTGAATAACTGACTGTACATCATTGCTACCACAAAGTTAAAGGTATCATCTGTATCCGAGATAATAACAAACAATGCAGACCTCTGATCTCCCATCATATCCAGTTCCATTTCATCGTAACTCATAATCTCACGAAGTTCCGCAATATCAAATGGTGCAAGTCTGGCACCACAGGAAATCAAAATCGACTTTGCCGTTTTGCCGGCGGCTAATTTATATTTTTTATACTGACGTACAGCAAAGTGTTCCGGCTCTGTTTTTTCCAGTTCCTCAAACAGCATATCCACTGCATTTTTAAAGGTTTCGTCATCTTCCCTTGTTTCACTGGCATTGATAAATTCAAGCAGTGTCGCAAAGTTCTGTTCTTCCTCCGGTGCTTCATACCAGATATAACCAATCAAAGCACAGTATAAAAGGCGTTCCGCTTTACTCCAGAAATCTTCACTGGACTTCTCGCCTTCCCCTTTTGTATTTACCATAATCGTATTCACCAATTTTAAAATATCCTTTTCTGACCGGATGTAATGGAAAGGATTGTAGTGCATACTCTTTGAAAAGTTGATGGTATTCAGCACTTTTATCTTATATCCATTCCTTACTAACATCATGCCGCACTCAATAATAATCGTTCCCTTGGGATCGGTCACGACATAACTGATGTATTTTCCCATCTGCATCAGATTCGGCTTTACATAGAATCTCGTCTTACCGGAACCGGAGCCACCGATTACAATCACGTTCTTGTTCCTTGCAAATTTCGGCAGCTTTGGTCTGCTGTTCATGGTCAGCCTTTCCGTCATAGTAAGAAGAATATTGTTTTCAAATATTGGATCAATGAAGGGTGCAATGTCTTTTGCAGTTCCCCATCTTGCCGAACCATACTCTTCTCCCTGTCGGAACTTTTTGGCATTTTTCATCTTCATCATAACCAGAAGTTTTACAGCCAATGCCCCGGTAAAACCTGCCAGTAGTGGCATCTTTTCTATGCTTGGCAGAACAGAAGTAAATGCCATTTGAAAATTCAAAAGCAGCACCATCAGCCGTTCCACCGATGAATCTCCCTGACAATACTGATACAGCCATGCTTCTTTATCTACCAGATAAAAGATTATGACATAAGGAGTATTCAATGCCAGTATCCGCAGGGAATTTCTTTTCAGATACTCCCCTAAATCTAAGATTTTTTCTCTCAGCCAGTCAGCTCCCCATTGAAAGCCTTGCATAAGCAGTGGCGGTATTCTCTCCAGATACCCCTTGCATACTTTACGCATCTTCTGAAATCGGTTCATAGTGTCGGCTCCTTTTCTTTCTGCTTCGTTTTCTCCCGTTCTCGGTTCTTATCCTTCGCCTGTGTGATCGCATCCTTCAGTTTTGTCCTTACAGACGGTTTCTTTGTCTTATTGAGAGATTTACCAGTATATTCCTTAAATGCTGCTGTCATGACATCTGCATCCCTTGCTTTGAAGAAAACAAAATATCTCGGCGGCTTTGCTGTCGTATCTTTTTTCAGACTGAAATCAATACTGTACTTTTTCGCCACCCGTTCAAAAGATTTGATATTCCCATCAGTAATTTCAATATTGGAAAGCTGTACATTCTGCCGCATCAGCTTATCCATGGTTTGTTTTCCTCGATAAGATTTATCCTTCGTCTTGTCATCCTGCTGTTTTTCTACTTTACTCTGCTGCTTCTGTTTTGCTTTCTCCTGTTCCATCTGGGCAAGAGCTTTTCTCATGGCAGCTTTAAGCAACTGGGCAGTTATCTTTCCACCCCGGATACACAGGGATACCGTTTTTTCATTTACTTCATCTTGCACCGTTGTCCTCCTCTTTCTTAATCTGTTCTTTCTTTACCAGCTCTTTCAGATAAGCCTGTACTTTCTCATAACAGTCATATCCCTGGCTGATCAGGTTCTCACTGTATTCATACAGTTCCTCCACCGTTTTACCAATTTTGTTTCTTGGAACTTCACCAACTTTTTTAATGATGTACCCATGGGCACCTGTTTCATCCATACACCACAGGTAGATTGTTGCTTTTTTATTTTGCTTGGCTGTATGTACTCCACTGACTTCTACTTCAAAGCGATTTCCAAAGTTTCTGTAAATACAAAGCTCCAGGTCAATCTCCATAAGTTTATAATTTTCGCCCAGACCATCACATAATGCCTGAAGCACTTTATCCTTTTCTTTCATTTTCGTCTGCTCCTTTATGTCGAATCAATCTTCATTACCATACATATCATGCTGCACCAATGCGGAATAATAATTACTAATCGTAAGTGGTGCATTATACAAAACTGTGAGAAGATACTGCCGGATATTCACCACTTTACTGGTGTTTTCTCTTAGACATTTCATCACAAACCGGATATGTTCTGCATTTAATTTTAAAAACTGACTTTTTACCACATCAAATGGTTTCCTGTCTCTGCCAATCCAGATAAATTCCCGGTCTGAACTGATAACATCCACCACCAATGCAACAATCTCATTCAGCATTTCCCTGTCACATTCTTCTATCAGGTACTCGTACCCGATGTTATGACAGATAATTTTGTAATACGCTTCTCTTTCTATCTGTTTCCTGCGGCTTTCTTCACTCTCATCCGCAGAAAGAAAAGATAGATACTCAGTATCATTTATCTCAGTCTTATTCTTATCAGTATCATTACCAGGCACTTTGGACATATCTGTATCTGCCATTTTGATATATCCAGAAATGTCATTTTGACATGTCTGGATATTCCCTTCTGATAAATCTACACAGATGCACCGTCGTACATAAATCCTGTCCGGTTTTCCCAAACCCTGCCGTATCCTCGTTATCAATCCGATTCCCTTTCTGCTGTCAAGCTCCGCAAGCAGGCTTCCGACCTTTTTCAGCCCACAACCCATCATTTCCGCAATCTGTTCCTGGGAAAAATAGATATAAACCTTTCCATCTGCATCCAGCCATCGGTTCTTCACTGAAAGCTGCATCCGGTCGAGTAACAATCCATACAGCAGTTTTGCCTCACAGGACAACTTTCTGAACTTCGGACTGGTAAAAAGAACTTTAGGAATCCGGTAAAAAGTATATTGTTCTGCTTCCTCCCCATAATGGTACGGAAATATGCAGTCTTTATCCGGTGTTCCGATGCGCCTTCACTTCTTTCAGTATTTTTGCAATACAATATCCAAGGCAGGGATGATATTTGCCATAAGGACAGCCCTTACATGGCTTCCAATGATTCTTAACCGCCATTTTCCTTTCCCTCACCCTTTGTCAGTCTGTCATAGTCTTTCTCCGATTCTGCACCTACTTTGATACAGCAGTACATGACAAATCCATATACTAAAAACACCGCAACAGATGCAGCGATCAATACTGTTTTCATTTTATCTGTTCCTCCTGTTCTTCTTTTTCTGGGAACCTGCCACTACCAGCTTTCCACAGATACATCTGTTATGAAAAAGGGCATTTATGAACTGTTTTTGCCCATAAATGCCCCTATCCTGTTTCAAAACCTTACAGTTTACTTATTTTTTCCTTTTTTTACGTAAATATACCGCAGATGTTCCAAATCCGATCATTCCTAATCCTGCAAGCAGAATCCAGAACATCACAGGTGTGTTATCACCTGTTTTTGGTGCATCAGTGGATATTGTACTGGATGGAGTATCCGTTGTTTCCGGTGTCTCAGAAGGAGTTTCTGTTGATGTCTCCGTTGGCGTTTCCGTCGGCTTGGCTTCATCCTTCATCACAACTTTCTGAATTTCCCCGGTATCTTTTACAGTGAATTTCACATCCTCTGCCACCAGATAACCGTCCGGTGCTGTTTCTTCACGAAGCGTATATTCTCCGATCGGAAGCATCTCGATATAGTGTGCTTTCTCTTCAGAAGTCCAGCTTTCTACGACCTTTCCGTCTTTGTCAAGAATGGTCAGCTTCGCTCCCGGAAGTTCCTTCCCAGAAATATCCGTTTTGGAAATCTGCACTTTCGTCACATCATCCTTCATCTCGATTTTCTGTGCTTTAGAAGAATCTTCTACTGTAAAAGTAATACTCTCCGCAGTCACATAGCCATCTGCCGGTTTTGTCTCCGTCAGAGTGTACTTTTTTCCTGCAACAAGCTCTTTAATGATATGAGCCTCTTTCCCGGAAGTCCATGAATCTACTACCTTGCCATCTTCATCCGTCACTTCCAGTTTCGCCCCTTCCAGTTCCTTTCCATCAGTCAAAGAAGTTTTTGTAATCTCCACAACTGTTGGTTCATCTTCAAAGGTAAACTCATAAGACAGTGTTTCCTTATCTGCACCATCATATTCAAAAGTAAACTCCTGTACCTGATCCGTTGTTGCAAATCCCGGTGCCGGGGAAGTTTCTTTGACATAGTAAGTGTAACCAATCGGAAGATCTGCCGTAAATGTCAGTTTTCCCTCTTTGTCCGTAGCCTGCTCCTCAATAACGGTATCTGCTTTCAGAATGACATCACCATTTGCATTTACAATGTCCTCTTTATTGCAAAGAGCGAATACTGCACCTTCCAGTACCCTGTCAGAATCCTTTTCTTTTTTCAGCACCTTTACTTCCGCTTTCTGACGGTTATTCTGCCAGTCGGAAGAATAAGTTACCTCGGCAGTATCCTGATCCCGGTATGTCAGGTCAATCTCACGAGCTGTACCATCCAGTACATAGCCGTTTGCCGTTTCCTTTTCTTTGACATAATATTTGCCAAGCGGAAGATCTGTCAGTTTTGCCACTCCTGTTTCATCTGTCGTGATCGTTGCTATCAGATCATCTTTCTTGTAATAATCTTCACTCTCACCATCCGCAGCTTTAATATCTTCCAGTGCATAAACCTCAAAAGTAACTTCTTTCAGGGAACCGGAAATATATTCAAATAAATGGCTGAGCCATCCACCTACGGAATCAAGTGCAGATACTTTTTCCAGAAATTCACCCTTCTTATTGATAATCAGAGTTCCAGTCGGCACATCATCTTTCATTTCCACTTTCTGGATTTCAGCAGTATCCTCTACAGTAAAGGTAATCTCCTCCGCTTTCAGATAACCATAAGGAGCCATTTCTTCACGAAGAGTATATGTTTCACCCACAGTCAGCCGCTCAATCAGATGTTCCTCACCCTTTACAGATTTCCATGTATCTATTACATTTTTATCCTTATCGAGAACTGTCAGTGTTGCTCCGGAAAGTTCAACTCCTGTTGTAATGTCAGATTTTTTCACTGTGATTTTGGTCGGCTGATTTTTAAATTCAGATGCAAGTTTTACTACTTTCACATCCTGTCCCTGATAAGCTGCAGTGACATCCAATGTTTCATCCGAAGACACATAACCTGCCGGTGCTGCAAGTTCTCTGATATAATATTTGCCAAATGGCAGGTCAAGGTCAAAGACTGCATTGCCATCTTCATCGGTTACTGCTTTTCCAAGAAGTGTATCTGCTTTCACAATCACATTTTCATGTGCCAGAATATCCTCTTTCGCATACAGACCAAACTCTGCACCAGCAACAACCGCATCCGTTTCTGCATCTTTTTTCACAACAGATACTTCTACCTTCTGACGGTCATTGTCAAAGGCTGCTGTCTGCTCGATCACTGCTGTATCCTGATCTTTATAAGAGAAAGTAACTGTCTGTGCTTCCTCATTTAACACAAAACCATCTGGTGCTGTCTTTTCGACAACTTTATAAGTTCCAAGAGGAAGATCCGCAATCTGTGCCTTTCCATCTTTATCAGTTGTAACCGTTCCTACCAGTGTTCCGGCAGCATACTCTAAGATACGGTTTCCATTGTCATCTTTCTGGAAATCCGCAGTATAAATATCTTCTGCCGCATAAACCTCAAAGACTGCGCCTTCCAGATTCTCACTCTGGTAAGTAAAATCGTTTTTAAAGCCATCAAGAACTTCACCTTTTTTCACAATATTAAGTTCACCCTTTACCGGATGATTCTCATAGGAAACCTCGATGATCACATCCCCGGAAGTACCGTCCATCTGATATGCTGTATTGGAATCTACATCAACCTCATAGTAATTCTCATTGAGCGTATATCCATAAGGTGCATTTACTTCCTCAATGCGGTAATGCCCGATTTTCAGATTTTGTGGAAGGATCAAATATCCATCCTCATCTGTAAAATAAGACTTATGCTTCACAGTAGTTGGATAAGTCGTTACCTGCTCCACATATTTTCCAGTGTCCATGTTATAGATTTTGAACTCTGTATTTTTCTGGAGTACCGCTTTCTTTGTTTCATCATCCTTTTTGATAATTTTCAGTTTGGCTTCAAATTCATCATCTAAAAGCACACGCCATGTCTGCGGTGTGTTCGGATTATTTTCTGTAATGCTGACTGTAAAATCATCTACCGGAGTATAATTATGCGGTGTTGTTGTTTCACGCACTACATATGTTCCATATGGGATTGCAATACTGCAGGCATATCCTTTTTCATCTGTAAAGATTTCCGTTGCACCATTATCTCCGATCACTACCGGTTTTGCAGAATCAAAATCATAACTGCCATCTTCTTTCACCTTCAAAGAAGATACCAGATAAGCACTAAATCCTGCCCCTTTCAGTAAATCCGCATCTGTCTTTCCATTATTGGCTGCTTTGATGATCTGAAATGGCTGTTTCATTACCTGTTCCAGCGAAGTACACTCACGCTTCACCTCAGCAGTCATATCACCCTCATAATCACAGGAAAGGTCATATTCATTCTCATCTGCCAGATAACCGGTTGGTGGTGTAATCTCTTTCACATAATAACTTCCAAGATACAGCCCGCTGACGGAAGCCTGTCCATTTTCATCCGTAGTAAGTGTTGCCACCTGATCTCCTGCTTTATACATCACACCGGTTGCACCATCCGGATGGACAATGTTCTCTCTGGCATACAGTCCATAAACTGCTTTTTCCAGAGTCGCATCTCCCTGCGGAACTGCTTTCTTTGTTTCTGCATCCAGCTTCTGTAAAGAGATCTTTGCTGTCACACGTTCATTTTTAAAAGTATGATTAAATGTCACCTTTGCTTCCTTATCGTTTGTATATAAAAAAGCAAACTGGTAAACATCTTCCGTATTTCTCACATATCCTGTTGGAGCCTGTTCTTCCTTAACTTCATAGGAAAATCCAAGCGGAAGATCTGCACTGAATTTTGCCTTTCCATCTGTTCCAGTGGTTGCCTTTTCAATCAGTGTGCCTTTCTTTGCAACTACAGTACCGTCCACATTTGTAATGTCACTGGCAGCATAAATTCCAAAAATACCTCCGTTCAGAGGATTTTCTGTATCCTTATCCTGCTTTGTCACAATAACTTCTGCTTTCTGTCTGTCATTCGTAAAAGTTGTTTCAGAAAATACCACTTCTACATTCTGTCCTGCATAAGCAAGTTTTACTGTCTTTTCTTCCCCTGCATTATAAAAACCAGACGGAGCCTGTACTTCCTTTACAACATATGTACCAAGATGCAGATTTTTAAGAATTACAGCACCATTGGAATCTGTTGTCAGGTTCTCCTTTACCAGATCACCTTTACTGTAAACTTTTGTACCATAAGCAGTTGTAATATCTGCTCCGGCATAAACATTATAAACAGCACCTTTCTGTCGGCGTTTTTCATATCGGAATGTTGTTCCGTTTTCTGTCACATCGGCACCTGTGAGGACTTCACCCTCTTTATACACAGTAAGCTGTCCAAGCTGTTCTTCATCCGGAACAGTTACCGTAGTCGTCTTGCTGACTTCCAGCTTCACATTGTAGGCTGTAGCATTAATACGGTAACCGCTTGGTGCAGTAATTTCTTTCAGATAAACGGTATCCTGTGTCTTAACGATCTGTGCAGATGCTTCTCCATTCGCATCCGTTGCAGGCAGTTTTGTAATCAGATTCTTACAATCTGCATCACTGTATAAGCCAAATACAGCTCCGGACAGTTTTGCATTTGCTTTGGAATCCTTTTTAATGACTTTCACACTGGCATACTGTACCCATGTCACTTTAAAATCCACATACTTTTCATCATCGACACCCTCACCAAATACCAATGCCAAATCCTGTGAACCAGAACCGGTACTGATCTTATAAGCAGAATAATCTTTTGTGATACTTCCCTTCATTGTCGCGGACCAGCTTCCTGCTACATCACTTACCTGAGTAAGCGGTGCAGACAGATAGAACTTTGTTCCGCCACTGATCACTACGGACTCTCCTGCCTTGCTTGTCTTTCCTGTTGTCACATTATGAAGCTTTACTCCACTTGGAAGTTTCATTGTGATACTTTGCAGTTCATCTGCCTTAAAAGTAATCTCCTTTGTTCTCTGGCTGCTGCCATCTACATAGGCAGTCACATTCGCATCTGAAAAGCTCATCTCAACATCTGGAATATTTGGCTGCGAAATACAGTAATTATACAGTTTCATAGCAAGTGTTTTTGCTTTGCTGCTTGCACCGGAAAAAGCAGAATCTCCGCTGTTGGCATAAGATGCTGCCAGATGCACCAGAATAAATCTTGCTCCTGTACTCAGATTTCCATAGCCATTCTCTTCTGTAAAAAATCCATCATCCCCGGATGCCTTTGTTCCGTAATAGCAGACTTTCGCAAGTTTCTTACCATCACTCAGCTTGGTAATATCATAAGTTCCACTTCCTGGACTGGATTTTTCCGGCTGAATACAGTAAGCAGTAGCAGAAACACTTCCAAACTTTACAGTGTACTGATAAGTCAAATAACTTCCGTAACCATAATCAGAATACTGATAGCAGGCTCCTCTTGTCACTGTTACTTTCTTGGTGCTTGTCGTAGATGCTACCCTTGCCATAAAAGTAACTGATTCCCCTTCATCTAAAGAATAAAGGTCGATTCCTTCCTCGTCAGCCTGTTCCATCACATCAGAAACTGTCAGTCCAGTTTCTTCGTCTGTTGTTGTTTCTGATTCTTCTGTGAGATCAGTCACTACTTCTGTTTCTGTCTGCCTGTCCGTCTCTTCATCATCTGCAGTTCCAATATCCTCTGTTTCTCCGGCATTACCTTCACCCGTAGTATTCTCAGAAGTATTTGACATTGTTACGGCTTCCGTTTCCGCTTCCCTTACCGTCACATTTCTGCTGACACGATAAGACGGATTTCCACTGACTGGCTCTACTTTATAAACTGCTTTATAGGTATCTGCCCTGCCTGTATCAAAATCTTCACCTGCTTCATTCTTCGCTTCATAAAGTTCTATCTTTACCTTGGCATCATTGATTCCCTCTATACCGGAAAAATCAACTTTGATGTCAAAATCAGAACCATATTCCACCGTATAATCACTGGCCGTCACAATCTCATCCTCTGCCAGTTTATCCTTCACCGTTTCCAGTTCCGGATACTGAGATTCAAAAGAAGAAGCCGTATTATCCGGTTCTGCTGCATAAGTTGTAATCGGCTGAAATACTGTGGTTGCAATCGTAAGAACAGACAGCACACCAGACATTACTCTTTTCCAAGATCCTTTCATTTCTCAATACCTCACTTTGTTTTATTTTTCTGTTACTGATTTACAGGCTTTCACCTGTCTGATACAATCATAAGCATCACTCCGTTTTAAATTATTTGTGCGAACATCACTTCTGATAACAGCACAGTCATACGCCGGAGCCTGCATCATGCAAAAGTTCCGGCGCATAGTCTACTGTCATCGCCCGGCGAACCGGGCATAACAAAAATAAGGATTGAGCATTTTCCGATCAGAAGAAAACTTTTGCTGGTCGCAGAATGCGTAACTGAGCATCCGCTCCCTTCTGACCTTTTATTCAGTTATCAAGGTTCGCCGGATTGGGATTATCTTAAAGATTTTCTTTCAGATGTTTACCTCTCCACTAATTGCAAGTTTCAGAGAGTGTTTGGACGGCAAAAATTGAAATTTTTTTATTTTTTTCTCAAAATCATCTCGGTTCTCCATTTTCATCAAAACTTCTGGATATTTTCATTAATGCTTTATGCACTGCATCAGACACACTGCTTCTACTCATTCCATACATACTCGCAATCTGCTTATGCGTTTTCTGTTCCCAGTAAACCTTTTTCAATATCTCCTTTTGTTTTTCCGTCAATACACTCATCAGCAGTTCAACCATCTGCTCCTGACTGACCTGTTCCTCTATTTTTGTAAGTTTGTCTTCCAGCTCCCCATAATCTTCTGCAATCGCATGATAAGAAAAACATTTATGGTTACGGTCACGACTTAAACTATTGCTGACAATACGGTCCTCCCCGATCATTAGCAGACTCAGATACCATTCCTTTTCATCAAAGAAACTTTCTTCCATCCGGACTGTTTTTCCGTTCATTACCGATTCATACTCATATCGACAGCTACTCACTGGAAAAACCGTTACCCTTCCTGCTGTCTGATACATCGCATACCCATTCTGGTACACCGCTACGAGTGCCATTCTCTCTCCGTTTCCAATCTTCTTAGAAGCAACTACCGGAATCTTTCTCTCCTTCAGTAGCTTATCCGTAGGTATCTTTTCGTTCTTCTCCGGTGTCTGGATCATTTTCTTTAACTCTCTTAATGTCAGCATAATTTGCCACCTTTCCTGCCAGAATCGGTGGCAAAAAGAAAGGCAGCTAAGCTAAATAGACCCCGATTCCGCTAATTTTTTTTATTAGCGGAACCGAAGTTCCAGCCTGCTGCCTTCTCTATGGAAAACCATGGCATAAGTGTTACACCATATTTATCCAGTCTTATTTATTTCTATTTGTTACTGATACGGTATCCGTCTTTTTCTCCTTCTCTTTTTGGCGAATTTCCTTCAATACATCCGAGTAATCTCCAAAAGCATCATAGGGACACATCCGGCGAAATCTCAGTTCTTCTTCCAGTGTCATCTTCTGTCCTCCTGTTCTTATCAGCCTGTCTGCTGTTGATGAAATGATTATAAAATAAACATTTTTGCTATACCTCATCAGATGTGGGGAATCTTCATGCTTTCCACCCCACATCTGTGGAATCTGTAAAAAAGCAAAAAAATACCGCTGCAAACTCTTTATAAAAAAGAATCTGCAACGGCATAAAATTTTCTATTCCATCGAGGACAGGCTGTTTATCATCGCTTTCATTGTTTCCAGTACCACTTTCTGTTTCTTATGTTCCAGCCTCCCCAGTTCAAAAATCAGAGATACGACTTCTGGATTTCTCTCCGGTTCTTCCAATTCCAGTAACAACTCATACGGGCTTATTTTCAAGGCATTCACTGTCTTTGCAAAAGTATGTACATCCATAGTGTTCTCCGCATTCTCATATCGGGATATTGCATTAGAACTTTTGCCAATGATCTGTCCCAGTTCTTCCTGAGAAAGACCACTTTCCCTACGCTTCTCGCTCAGCGAATTTCCAAAGGCAATCCGTTCTTCTGATCGTATCTCTTTCAAATCGTGCAATACCCCCTTTCTGACATAATCTTCTGAGAACAAAAAAACCGGAATAAACAGCAAAGATTTTACATTCCATGCATCATAGGCTTATTAGGCACAACTTCTGTCATCCTCTGCCTATGATGTCTGTGTAAAATACATTTACCGTTTATTCCGGCAGGACACTACACCTGTATCAAACGAAATAAACCAAAAGTATCGAACCTCTAAATGTCTGTGAAGTCAAATAATTGTTACGATTAATGCAAATGAATTTTAACACATTTGAAATCTTTTTGTCCACAAATACACAGTTTTTTCACATAAATTTCCATTTTTAAACATAAAAAAACGGCAAAACATCATGCCTCTTCTGTATAAAGACAATATTCCTGTCTTTTTACAGATAGCTGCATATGTTTTGCCGGGTTCCTGATGATTCTGTGCCATCTCCAACACGTTCAGCAAACTCTTGAATATCTACGCTGCATCTGAGGATTCTGCTGTCCAATCTTACAGTTCATAAATATTCTCATTCTTTGCATCCAATATTCTCTTCTGACCATCCATGCTGTCATTCAATCAGAACTCTTACAGTTCCGAATCACGCCTACCAGATGTGTCATATAACGCTCCAGACGGTCTACATCTTCCTTAGAACGCTTCTTATTCATATCAATGCCAACTACAACACCAAGGTCTGCAAATGCCGTCAGATCTCTGTGGCATCTCTGACATCTCACTTCTGAATAGGTAAAAATACTTTTCTGAGTTACTTTGCCACATACCGGGCAGGTTACAACTAATACATCTTCTTCGCTCATCAATCAATCCTCCAAGTAATATCTACACATACTATCACTCAAACGGATAAGGGAAATTGAAAACCGTTGATGAGTAAATAACAGGCGATTCCGCAGCATCGAGCCATGCCACCTGTTATATCCTGTTTTCTCTGGGATCTGCTCTGACAATCTCATCGCAACTTACACCTGCTGCTGTCACTCTATCATCACTTTTGCAATGACTTAATCACATGAACAGCAACACCTTGAATACTGCAATTCTGCGTGTAAATTTCCGGATACTTCGGATTCTCCGGATGTAAATGTACACACCTTCTTTCCGTATCAAGAAAAAACCGCTTCAATGTCGATTCATTCTCCACCAGAGCAACAACAATATCACCATCTGAAGCTGTATTCTGCTTCCGGATAACAACCATGTCTCCACTATGGATACCTGCTCCAGTCATAGAATCTCCATTCGCCCGCAAGATAAAGAACTCTCCATCTCCAAATAGTGAAACCGGCAGAGAAACATATTCTTCTACATATTCCTCCTCAAGCTGCGGCATACCACAGGACACTGATCCAAGCACCGCCGCCGGTTTTGTATCCGAAGATAACTTCTCCGTCCTCTCAGTAACAATCTCCCCGTTATGGTAGCTCAACATTCCTCTTTCGTTCATCTCAACGAGGTATCTGTATACTGTACTCTTGACTATACCGAGCGCATCTGCAATTTCGCTGGTATAAGGTGAACGATGATTCAGCAATAAAAACTTCTCAGCGTAATTCAATATCTGCTGCATTAACTCTTCGCTCTTATGCCGCATCTTTTCACCTTACCTTTCTATCGGAAACGATACGTTTCTGATAGCTGTATTATACCGAACATATATACGGAAGTCAATACATTTCCAAAATTTTATCGAACATATTTTCTTTCACTCATCTTCGAACTCCATTTCATTCATTTCTGAGTTAAATGAATTTTTAAATTCTACCTTGCAAGAGTAAATTCTATACCTGTAGAA
>ENA-OPVV01000251-OPVV01000251.1-human-gut-metagenome-genome-assembly--contig:-NODE-251-length-51443-cov-3.865183_pt1 | contig 51443 bp, 49 predicted proteins | sample MGYA00241500_ERZ501992 | MGnify/ENA primary metagenome ERZ501992 (study PRJEB25962, sample SAMEA2043052) | human gut metagenome | biome: human gut; feature: human-associated habitat; material: faeces...
ATAAGCCCTTATAGGGCTAGTGCAAACCACGTCTTTTAGGCGTGGTTATGATTTATCTGAATGATACAAGGAATGCGTTCTTCTGACGGGACTATCGCAGTTTCTTTTAAGAAATTAAGGAAAAGTACTATTTTCTCAAGTGGAAGCTGCTTTTTTGTTTTCAAAAGGAAAGGGAGAAAACTTTTCAATTTTCCTCCTTAAATTATAAAACTATGATAGGTGATGTATTATCCAGCTTGGTGTGTAGTTTTTGCTTGCTCCAGATATTGTTTTTCCAGATAGTTGATGATAGCTGAGCGAAGAAGAATACCCACTACTTTATTGTCAGATACAACAGGTACTTTTTTCACACCTGATTCGCCTAATAGCTTGCAGACTTCTTGGATGGATGCGTCTGCATCAATGGTAATGGCTTTTTTGGTACCGATTTCCAATATATTCAGATGCATGATGGTGTTGATTTTTTCACGGAATTCTGCATCAGGGTCCCAAAGATATTCCATAAAGAGTGTGGAACTGTCTGTTGCCATGGGAGCCAGTTTTCCTTCTTTCATATATCGCATGATGTCGCCATCACTGATAAAACCAATGGCAGTACCGGCTTTGGAAAGAATGGGAGCACCGCTGATATTTTTTTCGGAGAAGAAGGCAATGGCATCATAGACAGTTGCGTCTTCCTGCAAAGCATATACTTCTTTTTTCATATAAGGTGCCAATGTATGGACTTCTTTTGCAGGTGCTTCTGCAGAAGCTGCTTTTCTAAGCTTCCGATAATACCGGTCAGAATAAACAATATAGATAATCCCGCCAACCACATAAGCGATTGCTGTCAACGCAAAGCCTTTCTGCAAACCGATGCTTTCCTGTAAGCATCCCATCAACAGGGAGCCGATGCCAATGCCGATGTCGTAGGAGAGTAAGTAGGTAGCATTGGCAACGCCTCGTTTTGGCGCAGGTGTTGTACCAGTAACGAAAGATTGGAAAAGTGGCTGCAAAATGCCATAACCGATACCGAAGAAGAACCCTGTAATCAGCAGATGTGCACCTGTTGTCAGGAAGATGTAACTGGTCATGGTGATTACCAGAATGATCAGACTGATGTAAACAAGCACCCGGTGTTTGCCGGCATCAATCATTTTCTGTGTAGAAATTTTAGACAACAGCATACCGATCACAAGGCAAATATAGAAGTAAGGAAGAAAAGACATGAGATTTTTTTCCTGCGCCAAAATGGAAGAGTATGCGATGACTGCCCCGTAAGGAATCATGAGGAAAGTCATGTTGAACATAAAGGGCAGTGCGGGATTATAGATGGAATCTTTGATGGAGAATTTTTTCCGTTTTACTTTGGGATATTTGATTCTGCAGCAGGACACGCAAATCAAAGCAATGACGGAAATGGCAAAGACTGTCAGGAAAGAAGCCTTGCTGTCCAGATGGTTTTGTACCTGAATGCCCACATAAGGGCCTACTGCCATCCCAATGGAAATGGTGAATGCAAATCTGCTGATGCCTTCCGTAATTTTTGTGGGAGGCAGTACATCGCTGGCAAGTGTCATTGTGGCAGAACCGCAGACAGAATATACAGCGCCCATATACAGACGGATGACAATCAAAGCGCCAAAAATGGGGAATGCGATAAAGCTGGGAAATGCCAGACAGAACAAAGCCAGAAATAACAGATAAACACGATAACGGCTAAAGTTATCCAGCAGATATCCCGCAATGGGACGGAACAGAATGGTTGCAACGGACATGGCAGTCAATACAATCCCGATGCCAGAGCCGGTGATGCCGATTTCCTGACAATATACTGGAATGATGGGGATGGAAGCATAAAAGGCTGCCAGTACCAAGAGGTTGGTAATAAAAAGCAGTATAAACTTTTTATTCCAGATTTTTTGAATGGTTACCATATGAATACAACTCCTTTTTTAACCAAAACTAGTGGCAATTGCCACTAGTTTTAATATAGCAAAGAAAAGTTCACAAGTCAATAACTAGTTGCAATTGCCACCAATTAAGATTATAATGTTTCTGTAAAAAGGAGGTTTTATTATGCCAAATATCATTGAAAGTCCCTTTAAATCCATTTCGATTTTATATCGAAAATCCCATATGTGGCTCAATAACTGTTGTTTGCAGCATAATCTGACAGCAGCACAGGCTGTTGTGATTTTAATCATTTGTGATTTCAAACAGCTGACACAAGATGAAATTACAAAGCGCTTGGCTCTGGATAAAAGTGTTATTGCAAAAACGGTTACAAAGTTGGTGGAGCTGGGATTTCTGACTCGTACGACCAATGCAAAAGATAAGCGGACATTTGACATTCAGCCAACAGAAAAGTCATGGGAGGTATATCCTTTTATTAAGGAAGAGATTGAAGCTACCTTTCAGCGGATGACCCAGCGCATGACAGAAAAGGAACGGGCAGAGTTTAAAAGACTTTTGTCGATGGCAGCAGAAGCGTCCATTGATCAGGAGGACTGAAAAATTAGTTTTGTCTAAATGAGAGAAACAAAAAGGATATATATTGTAATATGAAATGATATATGCTAAAATAAAGATAAATTTTAAGATTTGTATTTATTAAGGAGTGAGTGTATGCCAAAGGTAGCTTATTCCGAAGAAGAACGGCAGCAGATTCGAGATGATTTGATTCGAACAGCTTTGGAACTGATGGCAGAGCAGGGGATTCAGCATACCACAGTGGAACAAATTTATAAGAAGGTCGGCATATCCCGCACGTTTTTTTATTCTTTCTTTCCTACCAAAGAGGATTTGGTCATTGAAGCCCTTTATTATCAGCAGCCCAAAATCATTGCTTACGTAAATCAGCTGATGTCAGATCCAGCTTTGAAATGGCATGATGCCATGAGCCGGTTTATATATTCCTGCTGTAAGGGCGCAAAAAGCGGCTTCGCCATTATGAGTATGGATGAACAGCGAATGTTATTTCAGCGGCTGTCAGAAGAAAGCTATAGAATGTTTCGGAAAAAGCAGGCAGTTCTTTTTGGAAAAATACTGGAATGTTTCGGAATTGAACCCAGCAAAAAGCGCGTGGATTTGTTTATCAATCTGTGTTTGACCATCATCCTCATCCACCGTTCTGTTCCTGAGAGATTACCATTTTTTGTACCGGAAGCAGCAGAAGAAACCACAAAATTCCAGATTGATGCGGTCATCGATCATTTGGAAAAATGGAAGGCATAGTGCCATATTGACAAAAGCATATCCGTCCGAGTAATCTGACGGATTTCTTTATACATAAAATAAATACAAATTCTAAAATTTATTTTTATTTTAGTTCGTAAACTGCTGCGATGATGTCATTTTATTGTGGCAGATAAAAATATTATTTTAAATGTTTAGGAGGGAACAAATATGGGATTTTTCGGAAAATTGTTTAAAGGACCTGAAATTGACATGGAGAAAAGCAATGCCAATGCGAAGAAAATGCGTCAGCTTTTCAATCAGGTAGTGGAAAACGGAGATACATATCAGCTGATCTTCGGGTATACGGAAGACGTTGCATGGTTCAATTATGGTTTTGTCCATGGCAGCAAAACCCAAATTGGCAATCTTATCGTAGGCTGGAATGAAGAAACGAAAACCATTGTTGTGGTTCCTACAGTTCCAGACCTTTCTGGCTGTGGTGATCCTGTATATTACCGTCACTCTGAAATCCTGAAGGCATATCGGAATAAATATCCTACCGATGCGTTTATTATTTATCCTGATAAAAAGGCATACATCGGTATCAATGCTTATGATTGGTTGGAAGATGAAAAACTGTATGTATATGTATCTCAAGAAAAAGAATTGGCAGCCTTTACAGAATTTTTCATGAATCAGTACGCAACGAAATGAGGCGCATAGATTGTTAAAAGAAATTGGCGGTATTTTTGTTTTTCTTTTGGTCATCGTAATTTTTGGAAACATTTGGTTTCATTTCATAGAATCTATATTGCAGAAGATCAAGAAAATCATTCACCGACATGAAAAGCCTCCTGTGTGGCATCCTCTTCCAAAGGAAGATACGCAGCAAGATGAAAAAGATGCCTGAAAATGGGGGAAGGCGCATCGGAGAATGTCATTGAAGAACTGCATATTGTAAAAACAGCGAAATTGGCTGGAATAATTCCTATGATTGTTAGATACTCCTTGTTTTTTTTATGACAAGGAGTATTTTTATGGAGATTTGATTTAAAGAAGTATAGATATTTAGATATCCTGCCTTTAGAGAGATTTTTTATTGAAATTAGAAAATTGCGTTCTATTTAGATGGATATTTGTTACTACAAACTCTCCCAAAATGAGAAATTAGGATTAGATTATTTTTTTTCAAAAAAGGTTGACTCTCCAGTTACTGTATCAGGTAAACTGTATTCATATTGGTATTCTGGATGTTTTTTTATCTATTTTGAATTTTATAATACAGCTTATTTTGAAAACAGAAAGCCAGTTTCTGCTGTTTTCGATGATCTGAGATATTTGAAATTCTCAAAGAAAGGACGGCGATATTTCATGGATAACAGTTGGTTACGTTCTGTACCAAAAGAATTACAAAGTTTACTTTTGGAAGACTTACTACAAAGTTCTCTTGTGGGTATTAATATTACAGATGGGGAAGGAAGAGTGTTGTTTTTAAATGACATCCACAGAAAAATCACCGGTCATGACCCACAGTTATACTTGGGGCGCACCATGAAAGAAATTGTAGAAGATAATTTGATTTCAGAATCAGCCACACAAATTGCGCTGGAAAAGAAACAAACGGTATTTATCAATCAGGTATCATCCCATAAGAATAAATATTTTCAGGTCAAATCTGTGCCGTTGATGAATGATAAAGGTGAAATCCTGTATGTGCTCAATTATTTGCTGGATGCATCAGAATTAATCAAATTGCGAGATAAGCTGGAAAAAGCAGAAAAGAATAACGAACGACTCATTACCAGCAATGAACTGCTGCGTCAAAAACTCAATCAATCCGGTGAAATCATTTATCGAAGCAAAAAGATGGAACGTGTTGTGGAAATGGCAACAAGAGTAGCAGAATGCGACGCCTCTGTACTCATTACAGGACCATCCGGTTCCGGCAAAGAGGTCATTGCCAACCTGATTCATTCCTATAGCAGACGCAACAAAGGTCCTTTTATTAAAATCAATTGCGCTGCTATTCCAGAACATCTGCTGGAAAGTGAGTTGTTCGGTTATGAACCGGGTGCATTTTCAGGGGGGAATCCCAAAGGGAAAAAGGGACTGATTGAAAGTGCTCAGGATGGTACATTGCTGTTGGATGAGATTGGGGAACTGCCATTGCCGCTGCAGTCTAAGCTTCTTCGGGTGCTTCAGACACAAAAAGTACGTCATGTTGGTTCCAATAAAGGAATCGAAGTAAACTTCCGTCTGTTGGCTGCTACCAATGCAAATTTAAAGGAAATGATCGAACAGAAAACATTTCGGGAAGATCTTTATTATCGACTTAATGTCATTGATATTGTCATTCCCGGACTGGATGAACGTCGAGAAGATATTGTGCCGCTCTTGAATCACTTCTTGGATTTGAATAATGAAAAATATCATGCCAAGAAGATTTTTAGCAATGACGCTTTGAAATTCCTTGCAGGATGCAGTTATCGCGGAAATGTGCGGGAATTGCGCAACGTAGTGGAAAGAATGGTAATTATGAGCAGAGAAGATGAGATTACGCTGTCTGATGCTTCCGTTGCCTTCGCGGCTATGAATGTAAATGAGCAGGGATTGCCGGAAGAAGCTGCGAAAACGGAAGATTTCATCTTCGGAGAGGGGAGTTTGAAGGAAAAAGTGGCTGCTTATGAAAGAAAATTGTTGCAGCAGTATATGGCAAAATATAAAAGCGGTGCAAAAGTCGCAGAAGTTTTGCAGACAGACCAGTCCACAATCTCGAGAAAGTGTAAAAAGTACAATATCGTAGGAGAAGCATAACAGAAATTGATTGCATATTTGCATAGTAATTTGCGTTTTTGCAAGTTCTTTGTGAATATGCAATTTTTTTGGCTGAATTTAGCCATTTTCTGGTTATTGCAAAACTGCATTGGTCTATGCAAAACTGCAAGATTCCCATTGAAAAGGCATGGGAGTCTTTGAGAAATGGGAATTTCTTTGTATAATAGGAATGATTCTGCTTGAACAAATGTGGTTTCTTTGTTTCTTTTGTATATGAAAACAGCAAATCTTTTGGTAAAAATATCTACAAAAAACTTTAAAAAGTGAATGGTTTTGGCACGGGAATTGCTTTTTATATAGGCATGAAGAGGGGATCTTTGATACCATCTTAAAAAGTTTACATTTAGAAAGGAGAGATTATAGTGTACAAATGTAATGTAAATCGAATGGAGGATAAAATTAAAACTTTTTCTCAGTTTGGCGATGCTGGTCATGGGGGAATCACCAGATATTCCTTGTCAAAAGAAGCGGAGATGGCAAGAGATGAATTTGTAAAGAGAATGAAAGCCATCGGTGCTGAAATTGAAACAGACGATTTGGCAAATATCTATGCAACCATTCCGGGCTCCGATCCAAATGCAAAAAGAATCGTAATGGGTTCTCATTGCGACTCCGTAAAAAACGGTGGTAACTACGATGGTATTCTGGGGGTAATGGGTGCCATGGAAGTTCTGGAAACTGTTGTTGAACAGAACATTCCTCATAAACATCCATTGACAGCAATGATCTTTACAAACGAAGAAGGTTCTGAATTCCCGCCTTGCATGATGTGCTCCGGTATTCTGGCACATGATTATATGCCTGAAAGATTCAAAGATAACTTCGAATACAACAAAATGATGGCTTCCAGATCCATTCTGGACCCCAATGTGACTTTTGGTGAAAAACTCAGCCAGTTTAAATATAAAGGCGACATCAAAAACAGAATGTCTCCCGATAAATATAAAGCGCTGTTTGAACTGCATATTGAACAGGGACCTATTCTGGAAGATGCAGGAAAAGATATCGGTGTTGTTACCTGCGTACTGGGTCAGATGATCTACAGAGTAAAATTCTATGGTTTTGCTGCACACTGTGGCACATTCCCTATGAAAAAGAGACACGATGCATTCCACGCAGCAGCAGAAGCGCTTTGCTGGCTCCATGAAGAAATCGATAAACTGGGGCATGAAGATCTGGTATATACAACTGGCGAAGTTGTAATCCATCCTTGTGTAAATACAGTCATTCCTGATTATTTCGATTTTTCCATTGACGTAAGACATGAAAATCCGGAAGTTCTGGATCAGGTTCGTGAAATCCTGTTCCAGCTGCCTAAGAAAAAATGGCAGCAGTGTGACTGTGAAGTTGTTCTGGGCTGGAACCGCGATACAGTTTACTGGAATAAAGAATTGGTTGGTTATGTAAGAGAAGCAGTGGAAGAACTTGGCATTTCTCATATGGATATCAATTCCGGCGCTGGTCACGATGCGCAGTACATTTCCTATATGATTCCTACCACAATGATTTTTGTACCTTCTGATAAGGGTCTGTCCCATTGTGAACCGGAACATACTTCTGTTGAGCAGTGTACAGATGGGGCTTCTGTTATGCTCAACGCAGTACTGAAACTGGATCAGGCGTCTGAATAAAAAATTCTGAATAATATATATCGAAAATTGTATGACTTGGAAGGAGAGAAGCAGTATGAAAACTTTGATTAAAAACGGTATGATTCTGACTACAGAAAACGAATTCAAAAGTGATATTCTGATTGTTGACGAGAAAATTGCTGCCATCGGCAAGAACCTCTCCGAAGAAGATGTTGATAAAATCATTGACGCAGAAGGAAAATATGTATTCCCTGGGGGCATTGACCAGCATGTACATTATTCTTTCGTATATCAGGGCAGTAAAGTAAGAGGTTTTGAAACTTCCAATGCACCTGCTTTGGGCGGCACCACAACTGTAATCGAATTCGTAAATCAGGTACAGGGCAAAGGTCTGCTGGAATCCATTGATGAATTCAAAACAAAAGATGTAGACGGCATTGCCATGGTTGACTACGGTTTCCATATCGTTATGACCGATCCCCGTCCGGAAGTCATTGAAGAAATTCCGAAACTGGCTGAAGCTGGTTATCCTACACTGAAATTATTTATGGCATATAAAGGACAATTTTTCCATGCTGATGATGATGCTATCATCCAGGCACTGACAAAAGGGAAAGAAGCCGGCATCACTGTTATGGTTCATGCAGAAAATGGTGATATCGTTGACTTCCTGACAAAGAAACTTATTGCAGAAGGCAAAACAGGTACATACTATCACGCTGTTTCCAGACCTCCTGTATGTGAAGCAGAAGCTACACGCCGTGCGATTTATCTGGCTGAAATGGCAGATGCACCTATTTACATCGTACACGTTACATGTAAAGAAGCATTGGATGAAATCAGAGCTGCATATCAAAGAGGACAGTCCGTATATGGAGAAACTTGTGCCCACTATCTGCTCTTTGATGAATCCGTACTGGATCAGCCCAATTTCGAAGGCGCAAAATATATCTGTTCTCCCGCACTGCGCACCAAAGACCATCAGGAACCTTTGTGGGAAGCCCTGAACAAAGGCTGGCTCAATGCGGTAAGTTCTGACCACTGTGGTTTTGACTTTGCAGTACAGAAACATATGGGCTTTGGTGAAGGCAAATCCTTTGCAGATGTTCCTAACGGTGCACCTTCTGTACAGAACAGAGTGAATGCTGTATGGACATATGGTGTATGCGAAGGCAAACTGTCCAGACAGGAATTCGTAAATGTTATTGCAGCTTCTCCTGCAAGAGTCAATGGTTTGACAGAAAAAGGGCACATTGCAGTAGGTTATGATGCAGATATTGTTGTCTTTGACCCCGATTACAGAGGCGTTATGGGCGTTGCAAACTCTCTGGAAGGCGTAGACTACAGCATTTACGAAGGCATGGAACAGAAAGGCAGACCGGAAACAGTACTGCTGCGAGGTCAGGTTATCGTTGAAAACGCAGAATATGTAGGTAAGAAAGGTCAGGGCAAACTGGCAAAAGGCAAACCTTTTGGCTCTGCTTATGACAAATTCAAAAAAGCATAAACAAGGAGGAATCAGATGAAGTCAATTACTTGTTTGGGCATTTCCACAGCCGTATGCTGCGCTGTATGGTCCTTTTTATCACCGGAAGTTGGATTGTTGAGCTGGGCTGGCTTCGCTGGATGCACATCTTATTTTGCCTGCCCTGATCACGGATGGAAAGGTGTAAAATCTGCCTTCTTCTGTGTCATGAGCGGTATTGTCTATGCACTGCTTACTTTGTGCTTGAATAAAGTATTTCCCTCTTTCGCCGTAAGTTTGGTGGTTGCATTGGTGACAGTACATCTGATGTGTATCCAGAGTAAGATTCCTATTCTGGCATATATCCCTGGTACATTCTTTGGTTCCTTCTCCACATTTGCTGCTGGTGGTGATCTGATCATCATTCCCTGCATGATTCTGGGGATTATCTTAGGTCTTTGCTGTGACAAAGGCGGCGCATGGCTGTTCAAGCTGGTTGGAAAAAAAGAAGATGTAGAATTAGAAGAAGCAGAATCCTAAGGGATTCATAACAGAAAAGGGAAGCAATGATATGCTTTCCTTTTCCTTTCTGAAAATAACAATATATTAGATTTTTGATACGATAAGGAGGCGGTAATATGTATTATTCCAATATGAAATCTGTAGATATCAGCAAATGTATATTATGTCATGACGCGGTGTGCACAAAAGCTTGTCCTGCAATGGACCCAGCAAGAATCATTCGTGCGCTACGATTTGATAATGCTGCAGGCGCATCTATGATGCTGCCCAAAGAAGATGTATGTCTGCATTGCGACGGCAAATGCCAAAATGTCTGTCCAGCAGAAGTTCCCATTCAGAAATTGATGTCTGGTCTGCGGAAGGAATTCCCGGAACAAAAAGAAATTCCCGGTTTGGACGACGTAGATTTGAGCTGCGATATCTGCGGTGTAAAATTGGAAAATCCGTTCATGTTATCTTCCTCCGTTGTTGCCAGCAACTATGAAATGACAGCCAGAGCCTTTGAAATGGGTTGGTCTGGTGCTGCTTTTAAAACCATCTGTCTGATGGATATTCGTGAAGCTTCCCCCAGATTTTCAACAGTAAAAACAGGTGAAGGTTCTTTCTATGGCTTCAAAAATATCGAACAGCTTTCTGACTATGAATTAGAAGAAAACCTGAATTTCTTCAGAGAACTGAAAAAGAATTATCCCTCCAAAGTGATTCTGGCTTCCATCATGGGCAGAAATGAAGAAGAATGGACATATCTGGCAAAGGTTGTGACAGAAGCAGGGGCTGACGTCATCGAATGTAACTTCTCCTGTCCAAACATGGAAGCGAAAAATACCGGTGTGGACGTTGGGCAGGACCCTGAAACTGTAAAACGCTATGTACAGGCTGTGCGCAGAGGGACAAATATTCCGATTTTAGCCAAAATGACACCCAATGTGGCTGATATGCGTCCTGCTGCAAGAGCCGCTATTGAAGGCGGTGCAGACGGGATTGCGGCAATCAATACCATTAAGAGTATCATTAATGTAGATTTGGATACTTTCACAACCGCACCTACCGTAAATGGCAAATCTATGGTTGGCGGTTATTCCGGTGTTGCTGTAAAACCCATTGCACTCCGTTTCATTTCCGATATGTATAAAGATCCTGCAATCCGTGGTCACCATATCAGTGGTATGGGTGGCATTGAAACTTGGCGCGATGGTATGGAATTTATTGCCCTTGGTTCTGGCAGCTTGCAGGTAACAACAGCAGTTATGCTCTATGGTTATCGCATCATTGATGATTTACTGTTGGGAACAAAAATCTACATGGCTGAAAACGGCGTAAAATCTATTTCTGAACTTATTGGTCGCGCAGTAGATGGCATCGTAGAAAACGACGAAATCGAAAGAGATACCATCGTTTATCCGAAATTCTACAGAGATCATTGCGTTGGATGCGGTAGATGTTATATTGCCTGTCGGGATGGCGGTCATCAGGCACTGAGTTTTGATGAGGAAACACATCGTCCTACTTTGATTCCTGATAAATGTGTAGGTTGTCATTTGTGTGCACTGGTTTGTCCAGAACATGCGATCCGCGGCGATGGTAAACGTATGGGAAAGAAAAAGAAATAATAATTTCTTTCTATAAAACATTTCTGTAAGATTTATAATAATGGGTAAGGCACAAATCCTGAAAAAGGTTTTGTGCCTTTTCAGTTTTATCATTTTATTTTTGGTTATCAATTACACGAAATGTGCATAAATATCACAAAAACAGGTGAAATATAATGAAATTTATGCTAAAATATAATATAATTGTGAAAAACAGGAGGTGCGGCTATGTTTCGTATCGCGGTTTGTGATGATAATGATGCAGTTTGCAGTGCAATTGAAAACACCATTGATAGCTTTTTTAAAACAGAAAGCATTCATTATGAAATTGACAGTTTTCAATCGGGAGAAGAATTGTTGGAAGAACTGAATGATCATGTTAAATATGATTTGATCTATTTGGATATTGAATTAGCGCAGTTAAACGGCGTAGCAGTTGGACGTTATATTCGAGAAAATCTTCTGGATGACTATACACAGGTTGCGTTTATTTCTGCTAAGCCATCCTATGCTTTGGAATTGTTTCAAATTAGACCCATTCATTTTTTGGTAAAACCATTTACACCCAGACAGGTTATTGGTATTTTGGAAAAAGCTATGGAACTGCAAGGCCGTCAAATCAAAATTTTCAGTTATAAAACTGGAAAGGTTGAAAACAGAATTCCCTTTAAGGATATTATGTATTTCAGCAGTGAAACCAAAAAGATTATTGTTCATACGCGAAATGGAAAAGATTCTTTTTATGGAAAACTGTCAGAACTGAATCTACCTGATACAGAATTCATACAGATCCATAAATCTTTTATCGTCAATAAACAGTACGTGAAGCGTTTTAAGTTTGATAGTGTGCTGTTGAGCAATGAGGAAGAGTTGCCTATCAGCAGAGCTTATCGGAAAATAGTCAGAGAAAATCTTATGTCATAATGAAGTGAGGAAATAAAAATGATATTGGAGTATCGTCATATAATTTATTTGATTGCGAATATATTTCGTGTCTTTAGTATTAATCTGTTTTTAGAAACCATTTTCTCTAAAAACAATTTACGGTGTTCCCAGGAATTAAAGCGTACAATTTTTATATTGTATTATATTTCCAATAGCTTTATTTATTTGCATTATCGAATTCCCATTATCACAGTGTTTTCTAATTTGTGTTTGTTTTTCTTTCTGACTTTGCCTTACTACAGCACAATGTGTAAAAGAATATTTGTAGTATTTTGCATCTTTTTATTAGGAATATTATGTGAAACCATTGTTTCAAGATCGTCAATATTGATTTTGGGGCACATTCCTTCTATTGAAGTGATTACATACACCATAAGCAATTTTCTGTTTTACATTGTAGTGATTTTGACAAAAAGTATTTTGGGGCGGGAAGAACGTATCTATCAAAAAGGACGTTGGGCAGTATTGATTATGATACCAAGTATTTCTGCTTTCACAGATATTTTGGCTTTATATGGAGGGTATGAACAGTGGATTACTGTCAGTGTGATTTTCTGTTTGTTTTTAATCAATATAGCTTTTTTCTATTTATATCAGATTGTTGTATCCAATTATGAAGTTGAAATACAGAATCAATCATTGATGCTGCAAAACAAAGCGTATCAACAGCAATTGGATATGATTCATGCTACAGAAGACAGTCTGAAAAGAGCCAGACATGATTTTAAGAATCATTTGATTGCATTGGAAGAGCTTTCGAAATCCCATGAAAGAACAGATCTGCAGGAATATTTTCAAAAACTTGGCAGAGAGTATCAGTTATCTGAAGACTATATCTGTACTGGCAATACCATATTGGATGGTCTAATGAATCATAAACTAAAAATTATGACGGCAACAGGAGCAGTGATTGATACAAAAATGCAAATCCCTGAAAATCTTGATATCAATTCTTTTGATCTTGTGGTGGTGATTGGCAATTTGTTGGACAATGCCATTGAGTCGCTAAGCAAGCAAAAGAAAGGAAGTTTCCAAATAGAGATCAGTTATCGGCAGGGGACACTTTTGATTAACGCAAAGAATACATATGAAGGGGAAATCATCCGAAAAGGCGAAACATTGATTTCTACCAAAAAGAATGCGACAGAAGCCCATGGTATTGGGTTGAGCAATGTACGACGTGTCATCGAAAAATATGATGGGGAAATGATGATTGATACAGAGGATAATTTGTTTAATGTGCATATTATTGTGTATATATGAATAAAAGGAACTGCATTATACGACAAATGTGCTTTCTTTGTCAAAAATGGAAAATACATGGGTAATTTTGGCAGGTTTTAGAAATGCGTAAAAATTCATTTATAATAGAGTACGCAATATATCTTTTATAGAATAACGGAGGGTGATTTTATGAAAAAATGGAATTGGTTTAATTTCAAAACAGATATGTGGAAAGTAGTGGCATCTTTGGCACTGATCATTACCACAGTTTCTGTAAATACGACATGCATGTTCGAATATTATCAGCCTAAAATGCCGAAAGGAAGCGAAAAACTGAAACATATCTAAGGCATTGAGGGTACGAGGTGATTTCTATGACAGAAAAAATAATGGAAAATGTATGGAAAGGAATGAAAACCACAGGTAACGTCGATGAAGAAGATAAGGAAATATACTTGTTTGGTTTTTATCAGGGACTGATTTTTCTGTTAAATTTGGTGACGGCTCTGTTGACTGGAATCATCTTGGACATGTTTCTGGAAAGTGTGCTGTTTCTGATTTGTTTTATACCGCTAAGAATTTTTGCAGGAGGATATCATGCAAAAACACAATTCAGATGTTATGTGATGTCGACAGTTACGACGGTGATCCTTTTGTATCTGATTGCGTTTTTGCAGAAGAATATGGGGGTTGAAGCAATAGCGTTATATATCATTGCAACATGTATCATTTGGAAATTAGCGCCTGTTCAGGATAAAAATAAACCATTAGACTTAGACGAGCAAAAGAAATACCGCAAGAGAGTCCACAGTTTGCTGATTATTATCAGCTGTATTTCGGGATGTCTGTATTTTTGGGGAATTTATGTCGTTCCGGCGGTGGTTGTATGCGTAGTTTGCCAGTTGTCCATTGTTCTAATATGGGGAAAGTTGAAAAATCATGCACACGGCTGTACATCAACTGTGTGAGAAAGAACAGAACATATGGTAGGAATAAATGTGCCCATTTCATCTCGTATCGGAAAAAAGAATGTGAAAGGGACCATGTTCCTAATATGCGCAAAGCAAACACTAATCAGCTGTGACTTTGTCCGAAAAAGCGGCTAGAAAAGGTTCTTCTATGAAAAAACATAGAAGAACCTTTTTCGTTATTGAAAATTTTGATGGAATAAAAAAGATAGCTGAAATCCTCGAATGAAAAGGGAGTTCAGCTATCTTTTTATATGAAATTGCTTTTGCAGTTCTATTGAAAATCAAGATGAAAGGAATGGTGCAACTGATGCGCAACCATCAAACTATGTTATGCCATATGCATCATACGGAATATCAAGCTTTTATACTTTTCCAATAAAGATTCAAGTGTTTCTGAATTATACTCCCGATACAGTGTCGGATTTTGTAAAGAGTGCGAGGTGGAAGTATTGATGATCCGTATTAGTTCTTTATCATGAATGATATACAAGTGGGGACCAATTCCAGTTTCATAAGCACTGTAATTCTTCAAAAATATCTTTTTATCATTGGCATAAACAGAAATGTGCGGCATGAAGTCACTGGCAAATATATTTTCATCTAGAATGACAAATTTAATATTCGGATTCTTTTTGGATACCTCGATGATGTTCTTAATATGTGAAATTCTTTCTTCAACCTGCAATTGATAGTGGATATCCGTATAATAGATTTCTCCAGAAGTGATGTATTCATATAACGAGGAAAGAAGAAAGAAAAAACAGATTTCCTGATTTTCAAAAATTTCTTCCCATGTAATCTGCAATGTACGAATCATAGATTCTGTGATATCCAACTTTGTATTGGATTTTGCTGTTTCCACAATATTGTCAATGGTTTCCGGAGGCAGGAGAAACTCAAATCCGTACGTATTAAAAAAGTGGAATTTGCTGCCGGAATAAAATTCCGTCCGATAAGAACGGTTGATTTCTTTTGATGTGCAGGAACGGAGCAAAAGATCCTGTGAAGTCATCTTCTGAGAGAAAAAAGAAAACAACGTTTTTACATCATTGGGGTTTGTAATATTTACAGAGAAATCCAGATTGCCATGTTCATCTATAGATAGTATGTCAGCAAAGGCATCTTCAACCACAATGGCATTGGTTTGTTTTAAGTTCTTTCCATTATAGAATTCAAAAAACACTGTTTTATTTTTACTTAACAAAAGATACAGCTGCTTCATATAGAAAGCTGGATTTCTCTCAAATTCTTCTAAATCCAGTGCAGCCAGACAGCGTATGCGATTTTGCGGGCTTTTGGATACCATTTCTAATGCATTTAAATATTGAAAGGATTTACATATATCAATGGTCCACACAATCGTGAGTTCTTTTTCTGTTTGCAATAGTGTCTGACGAATATTACGGATCATATTTTCCAGAACCTGTGTGTGGGAAAAGAGATTGCTTTCCATGGATGGTTTCAGCACTTGTGCAGACTTGCTGTCCTGTGTAGAGGAGTGGCGATAGCAGACACTCAGAGCTGTTTCAATAGAATCTGATAAGAAATCGAAGAGATCCTCCGTATCTGTTTCTTTTTTTTCAATCATATCAGAAAAAGAAATGAAAAAATCTTCCACCCGATCCTGCATCACAATTTCGTTTGCAAATACTTTGGACAATTTTTTGTTGATGACAGAAATGGTACGTGTTGTTGGAAGAATTCCCTTATTGCACCATTTGCTGATATAAGAAATGTCATAACCCGTTTCGTTGGCAATGACCATGATTTTTGTATTGGTAAAAATAATCAGTTTTTTTAAGAATTCACCATATATCATATTGTTTTCCCCCAAAAGTTCTTCATGGCATGTCATGCAAAAACAGAAACCTTGTTTCCATATATTCGCTTACACTGAGAAAATGAAATATCCCCCAATATTTTTTTCAACAGTTACATTTTTTACAGCAGATTTTAAGATGTTTGCGTGCTGTTATTTTCGATGCGGTTGAATTTTTCCAATCAAATATCTGATTCTCACTTTCAAATCTGTTCAAATTCTACTGTTTTTACGGAAGTGATTTGATGAAATTATAGCATAGCTTTTCCAGTATGGCAAAAAGTTTTTCGAGATTTTAGTACAAATTTCGCTGAATTAATCAAGTTTATCGAAAAAAGTAAGATTTATTTAATAATATTGAAGTTTTATTTGAATTTTTGAATCAAAATCAGTCAATATATTGTGTTTTATTTCAAACAATCATATGGATATAATGGGAAATACAAAACAGCAATGCTTCTGGTGATGCTCGCCGGAGCAATTGATGTAAAACGACTGTAAAACATGAACAAACAGATTTTATGATTTTGGAGGGAAAATTTATGAAACCAATGAGAATGCACCATGTAGGTATTGTACTGCCTGAAAAGAGTTATGCACAGGATCTAATCGATATGTTCGGTCTGGAAGTAGATTACACAGGATTTGTAAAAGCATATTCTGCAGACCTGATTTTCACAAAGTACGGTGAAAAAGAAAGTCCCATTGAATTTATCATTCCCAAAGAAGGGGTGTTGACAAAGTTCAATAATGGTAAGGGCGGTATCGCTCACGTAGCTTTTGAAGTGGATGACATTGAGTCCTGCTCCAAAGAATTGATCGAAAAAGGCTTCGAAATGCTGGAAACAGAAGCGGTAGAAGGGACAAGCGACATTATTGTCAATTTCCTGAGACCCAAATACTCCCACGGGATTTTGGTTGAGTTGGTTCAGACAGTAGGCGAAATCCAGAGAGACTAACGGATTCTAAGCAGCGCGAGGGCTGATGCTTCGGTCAGAGCGCTGCTTTGGCTTCAAAAAGGAGGTCGTAATATGCTTCAGTTATTTATGGCAATTTCACCGATTCTCATCGTCATGATTGGTATTGTCGGATTGAAAAAGCCTGCCACAATCGTTTCCGCAATCGCACTGATTTACACTATCTTTGTCACAATGTTTTATGGGAAATTCAAGCTGGAAAATGCAGTTCTTTTCTCAGAAACAACAAAAGGTATTATCGAAGGGGCAAAAATGGTATTTATGATCTGGTCAGCCTTTCTGATTTTGAATATGCTGATCAACACGGGTGCCATGGACAAGATCAAAGAGATCATTGCCAACTTGACATTAGATAAGCGGAAACAGTTTATCATCATTGCGTTTTGTTTTGGCGGATTTCTGGAAGGGGTAGCTGGTGCCGGAACGCCAGCAGCCATTGCAGCTCCATTTTTGGTAGCTCTTGGCATCCCACCTGTATTTGCGATTGTTGGCGCACTTGTTTTTAATGGAATTGCCGCATCTCTTGGCGCAGCGGGGCTGACAACCATTGGTGGTTTCGCAGCGTTTCTGGATGTTGTTGATGTGATGGATATTTCGAAATATACCTCCTTCATCCATTTCTTTGGTGCATTATTGGCACCGATTCTGGTACTTGTTATTTTGTGGGGCAAAAAGGCATTGGACAAAGGCATCGTTAAGTTTGCACTGGCAACAGGCTTTGCTTATGGCTTCTTTATGGTTTTGGTTGCTACTTTTGTTGGGGCAGAATTCCCCACAATCTGCGCAGGTCTTGGTTCTTTGATCGTTGCCATCGCTTACATCAAGTTATTCTGTAAGAATGAAAGCATTCCTGAGGAATATCAGTATGTGATTGATGAATCGAAAGGGAAAAGTACTATGCCTGCCTGGAAAGCATTGTCTGCTTACGCAATTTTGCTTGTGGCTTTGCCGGCAGTCAGATTCTTTGCACCTTTGTGGTTTATCAAACTTGGTTTTGCAGTATGGATTGGCATCACCATCACTTGCGTTTGTCTTGTATCATCCATCATTCTGCAAGACGTAACTTCCATGCCTGGTTATATGAAAACATCTTTTTGTAGCGTATTTGGTGCATTGATTGCCATGGCATCTTTGGTTGCGCTGTCTAACCTGATGAAAACAAGTGGTATGCTGTCTGTTATTGCAACTGTTATTGCAAATCTCCTTGGACCAGTATATCCTGCCATTGCAGTCATCATCGGCTCCTTGGGCTCTTTTGTAGCAGGCACAACAACAGGCTCCAATATTTTGTTTGCACCCATGCATTATGAAGCATGCACGATTCTCGGATTCAATATTCCTTTGGTATTTGCGGCACAGAGCGCCGGCGGTGCTTTGGGAAATATGATCTGTACAAATAATGTTGTTGCCGTATGTGCGACCGTTGGATTTAAGGGAGAAGAAGGCACTATCATGCGAAAGGTATTTAAACCAATCTGCATCTTATGGTTACTTTACTGTCTTCTGGCGTTGTTCTATGCCTATGTTTTATTCCCAGCGGCATGATTTAAAGAAAATTGCGTATCACTGTATCTGAACAGCAGAAAGGGGTATACCCATGGCAATTTTGGTAATGAACCAGCTTTTTACAATGATTCTTTTGATGCTGGTGGGCGCTATTTTAAACAAAAAGAAATATCTTGCAGCGAATGATGCCAAAGAATTATCGGTGATTTTGGTGAAAGTAGCTGTTCCGGCTAATATGATCATCTTATTACAGAGACCATATTCCCATGAAATCTTTGTAGGATTTTTGAAAGTCTGTGCCGGTACTTTAGGAGTCTGTTTCATCATCACAATTTTGTTTTTCATTATTGGTAAATGGATGAAAATGACTTTCTCTAGTACAACGTTATTTGCTTGCTGTGGGGCATACAGCAACATCATTTTCATGGGACAACCGCTGATTAAGGCGCTCTATGGGGAAAAGGGGCTTATCTTCTGTGTAGCAGTGATGTTTGTTAGTACATTGTATTTGTTCACTGTCTGTTCCATATTGCTTTCTTTAGGAACAGACAAAATGAAAGATTCAGCAAAGGTGTTGAAAGATTCTTTCTTAAATCTGGTGTTTATTTCCGGCGCCATTGGGTTTATCTGTTTTGCAAAATCCATTTTGCTGCCGAAAATCATCAGAGATGCGCTGCAGTTCTCTGCAAATACCACCGTTTGTCTTTCTATGATTTATATTGGATTTTTGCTCGCGGAGGCAAATCTGAAAGAAGTCATGAAGGATAAACAGGTATATCTATTTTGTTTCCTTAGTTTAATCATAACTCCGATTATAGCAAAGATATTTGGAGGATTGTTCTTAAATGGAATGCCGTTGGCAGTGTTGGTAATCCTTATGGGAACACCGGCAGGAGCGCTTTTGCCTTCCTTCGTGGAATCCTATGGAAAGAGCGCAAAAATGGCATCGCAATATGTGTTTATGTCCACATTGCTATCCCTTATCACACTGCCGCTTGCTGCAGAGTTTCTTTGCAAATCATAAAGCTTTGCTTGTTACAGGGTTAACCTGTTATGATATGATTACGGTAGAAAAAACTCTCATGTTTTCTACTTATAAATGTCACCGATGTTGAATGCGTCATAACACCGGTGACCTCCTTTCTAACTGAGAAGATGACTGATTTTTTACTTGGGAAAACAGTCATTATCTCCTTCTTCCATAAACCTCCTGTTTTTTGGGTTCCATGATCCAATGAGACAGGAGGTTTTCCAATATGATAGATAAGTAAGTATGGACAGGTAAATATAAAAAAGCCGGATCCCTTTTCATTGCAAAGATTCCAGCTTTTTTTATTTTCTCGTGAAGAAGCCACACGAGGGTAGATTTTATTGTTCGTTATTTTACACTTTGTCTGATTTTTTAACACAATCATGAAGATACATGATATGTTCTGCACGGTTGTTATAATGCTTGCTCAAAAGTTCTTCTGCTTTTGACACATCATTTGCTTCGATGGCTTCCAGAATTTCTCTGTGCTCTTCGATATTCCGTTCTCTATGGGAGATCTGGTCATACGTTATAGACAAAGTCAGTAAGGTGATAACAACGTCATATGTTTTTTCCAGCATAGGATTATCAGCAGCAATGATGAAAGACCATTCGAAATCCATTGATGCAGCAACATAGTCATTGCTGTTGGAAGCGTCATACATTTCCTGCTGTTTTTCAAAGGCTTTGCGAAGTTTGGAAATCAAAACCGGCATTTTTCCGTTATCACGGCAAACTTTAAAAGCACCCAGTAAATGAATGAGCACAACAGAGCACAAATCATTGATCAGCTTCTCATTCAAATCTGTGACATGATATTTCTGATTGGAATTGATGGTAATCAGTCGCTCTGTTTCCAATTGAGATAAGGCTTCTCGGATAGGGGTGTTGCTGATACCAAGTTCTTTTGACAGATGCACAATGTTAATAGGTTCACCCAAAGAATATTCTCTGGATAATATTCTGTTTTTGATGATTTCATACACCTGATCTCTCATTGAAATTCGTTTGAGTGTCATAAGACAAATCCTCCATCTATGTGTTATTCATGCTGTAATCATTTTCGCAATAATCATACATTATAAAAAAAGAGTTGTCATTCTTTCACATAAAATAACAACTGTAATATTATAGGTGTGATAATTTTTCTATAAATATAAAATTTATATTAAAAGTATACACCTGGAAAGGAAAAATCGTCAAGATGAATATACCACAAATTGTGGAAAAACAGAAGAAACTACAGTAATTCCTCTATTTTTATGCCTGTATATTTTTAAAATCAGAACAATCTATCATGCATGAAATATTTTTCGTACATACATTATGGAATACAGAAAGTCAGACAAGAAAAAGAACAAATTTCTCTATTTTAGAGAATCAAGGAATCAAGCAAAAGCACTTTTTGTAAAAAGTAAATTTAATATTTAGCGAATTACTTTCGTCTAAAATGAAGTGGATACGGCTCATTTTTCAAGTAAAATAGGGGGTTATGGCTTGGCTAAAGTTTTTATCATATTACTTCTATGGAGGGGAATAAGATATAACACGATAGAAACGCGATAAAAGTGTGCACAATGCCTAGTAGAGTTACTTGGAAAATAGTTATAAATAGAACGCAAATTTTGCTTGTTTTTATTGCAAAAAAACCAAAAAAATGGGATAATTCTATGTAGGTTGTTGTCATATTTATGAAAATAACCGAATTCCTATTTTTTTGCGCGCAAATATCGTTTTTTCTGTCTGTTATTACCTAAAAAAATTAAAATTAGACTCAAAATTAAAAATATCAACAAAAACATTGACAGATTGTATAAATTCATATACTATATAGTCAAAAGTGCACTGTGCATAGTTTGAGATAGTACAAAAACGGTAGGTGCAGGGTGTTTGTAAAAAAGTTATGTAATATCGTGTAAATTCCGTAAGGTTTTATATCATTTAGATACTGCTTGTATCTGAACGGAAAATATGGATCGTGCAAAAAAAGAGGAGAAAACATCGTATTAGTGGTTGGATTACGATGCTACTTAAAAAAAGAGGAAGGAGGAAAGAAAGTTAGAAATGTTACCGGATTTATAACTGTAATAATGTATGGAAGGGAGAATGTGTAATGAATAATCTTAAGGGTAAAGACATCATGGCGGTTGGCTTAACAATGTTTGCGATTTTCTTTGGCGCAGGCAACTTGATCTTTCCGCCCTATTTGGGGAGAATGACAGGCGCGGAATGGTTCCTGGGATTCTTTTTCTTCTTCATTGTCGATATCGGTGTTTCCATGATCGCAATTTTTGCTACCATTCGAAGCAACGATTTGTCCATGACTGGTATTCCCAGCAGATTGGGGAAAAAGATGGCAACCGTTGTAGCAATCATCATTGCTACCTGTCTTGCACCTTGCTTGGCTGTACCCAGAACTGCTGCAACAACATTTGAAATGGGCTGGTCACAGATGTTTCCCAGCTTAAGCATTTGGGTTTTCAGCTTTATCTTCTTTGCAATTGTTTGTTTCCTGACAATTCGTCCATCCAAGGTCGTTGATATCGTAGGTAATTATCTGACACCTATTCTTGTAATTTGTGTACTTGTACTGATTGTTCTTGGTATTGTAGATCCCATTGGTCCCATTGCAGAAGAATCTACAGTAGTAACAATCAAAGAAGGTATCATCAATGGTTATCAGACAATGGACCCTCTGGGCGTTGGCTTGATCATCGTAGCAATCATGGGTGCAGTAACTGAAAAAGGTTATGCAACAAAAGATGTACAGGGTCGTCTGCTGGCAAGAGCAGCCCTGCTGGCCGGAATTTTGCTGTTCGTTATCTATGGTGGTTTGACACACCTTGGCGCTACTGTTTCTTCTGGCAGTTATGAAGATTACAACCAGGCAGCACTGCTGGTAGCAATCACAGAAGAATTGTTGGGCACATGGGGCGTTATCATGATGGCAGTTATCGTATTGTTCGCATGTTTGACAACTGCAATTGGTCTGACATCTGGTTTTGCAGGTACACTGGAAAAACTGACAAACGGCAGATGCAAATACAAAACAGTCGTAATTGTAATGTCCGTATTCTCCTTCGTAGTATCTAATGCTGGTATCGACAAAATCATCAGCGTAGCAGCACCTATTCTGTCTGTAATCTTCCCTTGCTTCATCACAATGTCCGTATTGATGTTCTTTGGGAAATATATCAAAAATGACAACGTAATCAGAGTGGCAACACTGTTCGCATTCGTAATCAGCTTGTCTGAAGTTCTGGCTGGTTTTGGTCTGCCTCTGACATATACTCAGTATCTGCCACTGCATGAATATTCTCTGGGATGGATTCTGCCTGCAGTCATCGGCGGTATCATCGGTAAATTCATTCCCTGTAAGCAAAGTGAAGCGTAAGGAAAAATCATTCCATCGTCAAAAAATGTAAAAGTACATCATGACATATGACACAACCAAAGCAGATAAGGAGGATAGTTATGAAAAAACTGATGACAGGTAACGAAGCTCTGGTGCAGGGCGCATGGGAAGCCGGCGTATTAGTTGCTTCCGCATATCCGGGCACCCCTTCCACAGAAATTATCGAAAATATGTCTGCACGGAAGGAAGTTTACTCCGAATGGGCACCCAACGAAAAGGTAGCAATGGAAGCTGCCATCGGTGCATCTATCGCAGGTGTAAGAAGTTTAGCAGCAATGAAGCATGTAGGCTTGAATGTTGCTGCAGATCCTCTGTTTACATTTGTTTATACTGGTGTAAATGGCGGTATGGTTGTTGTAACTGCCGATGAACCTGGACAGCATTCTTCTCAGAATGAACAGGACAACAGAAATTATGCACGAGCTGCAATGATTCCCATGATGGAACCTGCAACAAGTGCAGAAGCAAGAGATTTCATGAAAGAAGCTTACGAAATTTCTGAGCGTTTTGATACACCGGTACTCATGAGAATGACCACAAGAGCTTGTCATTCCAAAGGGCTGGTAGACTGTGGCGACAGAGTGGAAAAAGCTCCTGTAAAACCTTATGAGAAAAATGCAAAGAAATATGTAATGGTTCCTGCCAATGCAAAGGTGCGCAGAGTGGAACTGACAGAAAGGCTGAAAAAGTTAGAAGAATTCTCCGAACAGACACCGCTGAACTTTGTGGAAGACAATGGAAGCAAAGTTGGTGTGATTACTTCTGGTATGTGTTACTGTTTTGCAAAAGAAGTTTTTGGCGATGATGTAAACTATTTGAAATTGGGCTTCACATATCCACTGCCTCAGAAAAAAATCGCAGAATTCTGCAAAGGTTTAGATACGATCTATGTAATCGAAGAAAATGATCCGCTGATCGAAGCAGAAGTACAGAGACTTGGCTTTGAACCAAAAGGCAAAAATACATTCCCCGCTTATGACGAACTGACATCCGATGTAATTCGCAGATGTGTTCATGGCGAAGAATTTGAAACCATTGATTATGACAAAGCAAAAGTTGTTCCCAGACCCCCCGCACTGTGTGCAGGATGTCCTCATAGAGGTTTCTTCTATGAACTGGGCAAGAGAAAGAATGTCATGGTAACAGGTGACATCGGCTGTTACACACTGGGCTTTGCGGAACCTTACAACGCAATTGATTCCTGTGTATGTATGGGTGCAGCTTTCTCCACAGGTCATGGCGCTGCGAAAGCTTTCGAACAAAAGGGCGAAGATACGAGAGTGGTTGGTGTCATGGGTGACTCCACATTCTTCCATACAGGTATCAACTCCCTGACAGAATGTCTGTACAACAATTCCAAGACCGTCAGTGTTATTCTCGACAACAGAATTACTGGTATGACAGGTCATCAGGAAAACCCTGGTTCTGGCAAACATGCAGATGGCAGTGATGCAACAGCAATCGACATTGAAACCATATGTAGAGCATTGGGAGCAAAAAATATCAGAACCATCGACCCCAACAATCTGACACTCATGAGAGAAACACTGGATTGGACTCTTGGTCTGGATGAACCTTCTGTAATCATCACAAAATGGCCTTGCGTTCTGAAGAAATTCAGCGAAGACGATAAAGCGAAATTCCCTACAGCATACAAGACCAAAGACGTTGTAGACACAGATAAATGTATTGGCTGTAAGCTGTGCCTGAAGACAGGCTGTCCCGCTCTTTACATTGACAGAGAAACCAAAAAAGCTGGTATCGATTCTCTGCAGTGTGTAGGCTGCGGCGTATGTGAACAGGTATGTCCGAAACAGGCAATCGGAAAGGAGCGCTAAGAAGATGAGTGATAAAAAAACAAAAAACATTTTGCTGGTTGGCGTAGGCGGTCAGGGTACCATCCTTGCTTCTAAGCTCCTGACACTGGGTCTGATGGAAGAGGGATATGATGTAAAAATGAGTGAGATCCACGGTATGAGCCAAAGGGGCGGCAGCGTATCTTCTCAGGTAAGATATGGTGAAAAAGTTTGGTCTCCCGTTATTGAAAAAGGCTCCGCGGATATGATCGTATCTTTTGAAAAAATGGAAGCTCTGAGATGGCTGGAATACCTGAAAAAAGATGGCAAAGTTGTTGTCAACAATCACGAAATGATGCCGATGCCCGTCATCATGGGTAAGGCGGATTATTCTCCAGATATCATTAAAGAAATGCAGGATAACTGCAAAGACGTTACGGTTGTTAACGCAACAGAAGAAGCAGTCAAACTTGGCAATGGCAAAGTAATGAATATCATCCTCCTTGGCACCATCATCAAAGCCATGGGTCTGGAAGATATCAACTGGAATAAGATTGTCAGTGAAAATGTGAAACCTGCATTTGTAGAAGATAACCTGAAGGCAATTCAAGTGGGTATGAGCCTTGTGTGATACTTGCAAAAGATAAAGTAACTGCAACAAAAGAGAATGGAGGCTGAAATATGTATAATCAGTATTTTTATGGTCTTGGTAGTGCGAAATCCTGTATTCGCGAATTGTTTGAATACGGTTTGCAGCAGGCAGCAGTAGTAGGTAAGGAAAACGTTTTCGATTTCTCTCTGGGCAATCCCAGTATTCCTGCTCCTCCAGCTGTAAACGAAGCTGCAATTGATATTATCAAGAATGAAGATAGTCTGCTGGTTCATGGATATAGCAGCGCACCTGGCTTTGCTGATGCAAGAGATGCGGTTGCAAAAGAACTGGCAGAACGTACAGGAACAGAAATTCATGGCGCAGACCTGTATTTCACCTGTGGTGCAGCACCTGCACTGATTGCAGTGTGCAAAGCACTGAATATCGACAGCAATACAGAAATTCTGGCAGTTGCACCGTTCTTCCCTGAATATCGTCCTTTTGTTGAAAGTACCGGCAGCAAGTTCGTATATGTACCTGCCGATACAGAACACTTCCAGATTGATCTGAAAACATTAGAAGCAATGATCAATGAACATACACAGGCAGTGATCATTAACTCTCCCAACAACCCCTCCGGCGTTGTATTCAGCAGAGAAACACTGGAAAAAGTGGCAGCGATCCTGACAAAGAAGAGTGAAGAACTTGGTAGACCTGTATATCTGATTTCCGATGAACCTTATCGTGAACTGGTATATGATGGTGTAGAAGTGCCTTGGGTTCCTTCTATCTACAAAGACACACTCGTATGCTATTCTTATTCCAAATCTCTGTCTCTGCCCGGCGAACGTATCGGTTATGTATATGTTCCCGAAAAAATGACAGATGCAAAAGAAATGTTCGCTGCAATCGCAGGGGCATCCAGAGTAATTGGTCATGTATGTCCTCCGACACTGATTCAGCGCGTAGTTGCTCGCTGTGCATATGAAAAACCTGACCTGGAAGCATACGATGTAAACCGGAAACTGCTTTACAATGGTCTGAAGAAAATCGGTTATGAATGTGCAAGTCCTGACGGTGCGTTCTATCTGTTTGTAAAAGCACCCGGCGGCGATGGAAAAGCTTTCTCTGAAAAATGTAAGCTGAAAAATCTGTTGGTCGTTCCTTCCGACGATTTCGGCGTAGAAGGTTATTTCAGACTGTGCTACTGCGTAGCAAAAGAAACAATCGAAAAATCCCTACCGATTTTTGAAGAAGTATTCAACGCATAAAAATGTGTATTTATTATGGAATGGAAGAAGGAAATTGAAGTATGAAGAAATTAATGACAGGTAACGAAGCTTTGGTGAGAGGCGCTTGGGAAGCTGGCGTGAATTTTGCATCAGCTTACCCTGGTACTCCCAGTACAGAAATTCTGGAAAACATGTTCGGCTACAAAGAAGTGTATTCTGAATGGGCACCCAACGAAAAAGTAGCTCTGGAAGCAGCTGTTGGTGCATCTATCGCAGGTGCAAGAAGTATGGCTTCTATGAAACACGTTGGTCTGAACGTAGCGGCAGACCCTCTGTTCTCTTTTGTATATCAGGGCGTAAACGGCGGTATGGTTATTATTACAGCTGACGAACCCGGTCAGCATTCTTCTCAGAATGAACAGGATAACAGACATTATGCAAAAGCAGCAAAACTTGCTATGATGGAACCCTCCGATTCTCAGGAAGCAAGAGCATTCATGAAAGAAGCTTTTGAAATTTCTGAAAAACTGGATATGCCTATCCTGATGAGAATGACAACAAGACTTTGCCATTCCAAAGGTATCGTAGACTGTGGTGAAAGAGTAGAAGTTCCTGCAAAAAAATATGAAAAGAATATTGCAAAACATCTGAATCCTCCCGCAATTGCAAAAAAACAGAGAATCCTGCTGGAAGATAGACTGGTAAAACTGAAAGAATTCTCTGAAACAACACCTATGAACAGAATCGAAGACAATGGCAAAAAAGTCGGCGTTGTTGTTTCCGGTATGTGCTATTGCTATGCGAAAGAAGTTTTCGGTGATGATGTAAACTATCTGAAACTTGGTTTTACATATCCTCTGCCTTCTGACCTGATCAAAAAATTCTGCACAGGTCTGGATATTATCTATGTAATCGAAGAAAATGATCCTATTTTGGAAGAAGAAATCCAGAGACTTGGCTTCGATCCCAAAGGCAAAAACACATTCCCTGCATATGACGAACTGACACCTGACGTAATCAGAAAATGCGTATTCGGCAAAACATATGACAGCGTAGATTACGACAGAACAAAAGTAGTAGCTCGTCCACCCGCACTGTGCGCAGGCTGCCCTCACAGAGGTCTGTTCTATGAACTGGGCAAGAAAAAGAATGTATTGATTTCTGGTGACATCGGATGTTATACTCTGGGTTACGCAGATCCTTACAATGCAATGGATTTGAACCTGTGTATGGGCGCAAGCTTCTCCATGGGTCATGGCGCAGCTAAGAAATTCGAAATGTTCCACGAAGATATGAGAGTTGTATCTGTTTTGGGCGACTCCACATTCTTCCACACAGGTATGAACTCCCTGGTTGAATGTATTTACAATGGTTCTAAGACCGTAAATATCATTCTGGACAACAGAATCACAGGTATGACTGGTCATCAGGAAAACCCTGGTACAGGTAAACATGCTGACGGCAGCGATGCAACAGAACTGGATATCGAAACAGTATGCAGATCTCTGGGCGCGAAAAACATCAGAACAATCAACCCCAACAACCTGCAGCTGGTAAGAGAAACCTTGGATTGGGCACTTTCTCTGGACGAACCTTCTGTTATCATCACAAAATACCCTTGCGTATTGAAGAAATTCAGTGAAGAAGATAAAGCAAAATTCCCTGAAGCATATAAAACAAAGAACATTGTTGACAAAGATAAATGTATCGGATGTAAGATGTGCTTGAAGAGCGGATGTCCTGCTTTGTTCCTGAACAGAGATGATAAGAAAGCAGAAATCGATCCTCTGCAGTGCGTAGGCTGTGATGTATGCCAGCAGATTTGTCCTAAGAATGCAATCGGAAAGGTGGAGAAATAAGATGACAAAGAGTGTATTATTGGTTGGTGTAGGTGGTCAGGGTACTATCCTTGCTTCTAAACTTCTGACATTGGGTCTGATGGAAGAAGGCTATGACGTAAAAATGAGTGAAATCCACGGCATGAGCCAGAGAGGCGGCAGCGTTTCTTCTCAGGTTAGATATGGTGATAAAGTTTGGTCTCCCGTTATTGAAAAAGGTTCCGCAGACATGATCGTGTCTTTCGAAAAAATGGAAGCACTGAGATGGCTGGAATACCTGAAAAAAGACGGTAAAGTTGTTGTCAACGATCATGAAATGATGCCCATGCCCGTTATTATGGGGAAAGCTGATTACGCAGCTGACATCATTGATGAAATCAAAAAAGCATACCACGATGTAACTGTTGTAAACGCAACAGAAGAAGCAGTGAAACTGGGCAACGGCAAAGTTATGAACATCATCCTGCTGGGCACAATCATCAAGGCTATGAAACTGGACAACATCGATTGGGACAGAATCGTAAGAGAAAACGTAAAACCTGCTTTTGTTGAAGACAACCTGAAAGCAATCAAAGTAGGTATGGATTTGGTATAACAGGAAATACTGACTCTAGGTAAATAAAGTAGGCGAATCTCAGCAATACAACCGCTGGGATTCGCTGTTTCTAAAATTTCTAGGAAATGAGTGTTGAATTATGAATGTATATGAAGAATACAAAAAGAAACTGGTATCTGCTGAAGAAGCAGTAAAAATTGTTAAAAGTGGTGATTGGGTAGACTACAGCCAGACCTGCTCTTTCCCAGAAGATTTGGACGCTGCCCTTGCAGCACGCAGAGATGAACTGGAAGATGTCAACGTAAGAAATGCCATCAGCATGAAACCTGTTCAGGTTGTAGAACAGGATCCTGACCAGAAAGCATTTACTTATAACCTGTGGCATTGCTCCGGTATCGACAGAAAGTATGTAGATCAGGGAAGAGCTTTCTATTCTCCTATGCTTTTCAGAAATTGCGGTTCCTACTATACAAGAGGCTATGCACCCGTTAACGTGGCTATGATTACCGTAGCACCCATGGACAAAAACGGTTATTTCAGCTACGGTCTGACAAACTGCTGCATGCAGGAAATGCTGGACGAAGCTGACCATATCATTTTGGAAGTAAACCCCAATATGCCTTTTGTTTTTGGTATGGAATGTGACCATATCCATATTTCTGAAGTTGACTACGTTGTAGAAAGCACAAAACCTCTGGGTATTGCTCCCGGTGGTGCACCTTCTGAAATAGATAAAAAAATTGCGGGAAATATTTTCCCTTACCTGTATGATGGTATCACACTGCAGATTGGTATTGGCGGCATGCCCAACGCTTTGGGTGGTCTGATTGCTGATTCCGACCTGAAAGATCTGGGTATGCACACAGAACTGATGAGTGATGGCTACCTGAAACTATATCAGGCTGGCAAAATCACAAATAAGAAAAAACTGCTGAACCGCGGCAAAGGTGTATTCTCCATCTGTAATGGTTCCACAGACCTGTATGAATTCCTGGATCACAACATTGATATTATGTCTGCACCTATGAGATACGTAAACAATCCTGAAACCATCAGACAGCTGGATCATTTTGTATCTATTAACGGCTGTGTATCCATGGACCTGTATGGTCAGGTTTGCTCCGAAACATCCGGCACAAGACATATCAGTGGTACAGGCGGACAGTTGGACTTCGTAACAGGTGCTTATGCTGCTGAACATGGACAGGCATTCCTGGCAATGTCTTCTACATTTAAAGACAAACAGGGAGAAGTGCATTCTCGTATTCTGCCTAAATTTACAGCAGGCGATGTAATCACAACACCTAGAACACAGGCACCTAGAATGGTAACAGAATATGGTGTTGCACAATTGTCTGGCTTGGCAACATGGCAGAGAGCCGAAGCTATCATCTCCATTGCCCATCCTGATTTCCGTGATGAATTGATTAAAGCAGCTGAAGAACAGAAGATTTGGCGGAGATCCAACAAGCGATAGGAGGAAAACCTATGGGTGCAAGTGTAAATCGTTGGATAAAGCTGATCGCGGGGACGTTCATGTTATTGTTCCTCGGTTTGCTTTATGCATGGTCTATTTTCAATGCTCCATTCAAAAGTGTCTATGAAAGTTGGACAGTTTCACAATTGTCCATGACATTTACGATTTCCATGATTTTCTTTTGCCTGAGTGCATTCGTGGCAGGGAATCTTGCGAAAAAAATCAGTACACAAAATATTCTGCGGATTGCAGCAGTTATGCTTTTTGTTGGATTCTTCGGGGTATCTATGCTTAATCCTGAAGATTCCGCTACAAGCTTGATTCTTCTGTATATCCTCTATGGGTTCCTGTGCGGCAGCGGTGTCGGTATGGGTTATAATGCCATTATCAGTACGGTCAACAAAAGCTTTGCAGACAGAGCGGGTTTGGCATCTGGTGTCATGCTGCTGGGCTTTGGTCTGGGCGGTATTGTATTAGGCGGCACTGTTGGTAGTGTTATTGAAAAGATCGGCTTATTTCCAACATTCAGAATTTTAGGTATACTGATTGCAGTTGTTTTGTTTGTTGGATCAATATTCATCACACCACCTCCTGTGGAACCCGGAAAAACAGTTGAACAGAAAAAGCCCGATGACTTTGGTTATACAGCAAGTGAAATGATCCGGAAAAAATTCTTCTGGATATTCGTTGTTTGGACCATTCTGTTGAATTCTGCCAGCCTTCTGGTAATCAACAGCGCAGCAACGATTGCAGTTTCCTTTGGCATTCCTGCTGTTTTGGGGCTTATTGTTTCTCTGTTCAATGGTATCGGACGTGTGATTCATGGCGCATTCTTTGACCGTTTTAAAGAAAAGAAATCTACCTTGCTGAATACAAGTTTCGTGCTTTGTGCGGGTATTTTGTTAACATTAGGTGCGTTCTTTAACGCTGCGCCATTCATCCTGCTGGGTCTGATCTTTAGTGGTCTTGGATATGGCGGTACACCAACATTGGCGTCCACTGTAATTCTGGATCGTTTTGGACCCAAAAACTATGCTGTTAACTTCAGTATCGCCAACTTTTCTCTGGCACCGGCAGCAATCATTGGTCCAATGATTTCCAGTGTTCTGATTGAAAAATCCGGCGGTGCGTATAACAGTACATTTTGGATGATTATCATTCTTGCGGCTGTGGCAATGGTTTTGAGATTGTTTTTGAAAGAGCAACATGCTCACAAATAACTGTCGATCAAAATAACCTCCAAAATAATGACATACTGTACATGACAAAAGAACGTTAATATTGCAAAAGAGATGTTCCTAAAATACTTCAAAATTATTGAAGCAGCCAAAGGATGTGGCTTGCCATCTGTTCATTGCGGATGGCAAGCCTTTTTTATTGATGTTTCACCAAAACAAGGATAGCCAGAACCCATAAAACATAAAGGATTCTGGCTATCTTATTTTTCGTATTACATTTTTCTCTAAGAATTCAAATCAAAAAATTATATTTCTTTCGGCAAAGATTTGATATTCTTCACTGCCTGCACAAACTGCAAAACATCTTTTGGTGCATCAAAACTATATAGTAAACCATAAGGAATGCTGTAATCCCAATTGACAGGGATAGAAACCAAACCGGGATGAACATCCCGCCAACACTCAATGGTTAAGAGTACGTTTCCTGTTTCTGCACAACGATTAAATACAGAAAGGTCATAGAATTGTGGCGTATCTTCAATGTGTATTTGTGGGTGATTCTTTTCCAGATCACTACGGATATGGTCATTTGTTTCTGAATCGCCTTTTCGTACCATCATCAGTGTTTCCCCATGGAGATCTTCTATGTTGATACTAGATCGTGATGCGAGAGGATGCTCCCGGGAAACAGCAACCATTTTTTGATACCTTCCAAGGGGAAGAAAATTACATCTACAAAGCCATTCTTTAGAATCGCAGACACCAATAAGGAAGTCAAACTTTTCTCCAAGCTTCTCAATTTCAGAAAGAATCCCATCATGATTATCTGCAAAAGGAACGAGATGCAGTTTATAGGAAGGAAAATCCTGATTGACCAGATACCACAAATCCATAAAAGGTTTTGCGGGATTCAGCAAGGATGTACCAACGCAAAAGGTTGTTTCATAGTCATAAAGGGCAGCTTTTGCCTTAGAAATTGCTTTTTGGGAATACTCCATCATGAACTTTGCTTCTTTGTAAATGACAGCACCAGCTTGCGTCAAGTGAATGCCAGAGGGAGTGCGTTCGATGAGTTTCAATTCCAAATGCTTTTCCAGTGCATTCATTTGCTTCATAACAGCTGTTGATGATATGAACAATACCTCAGATGCTTTTGTAAAACTGCCGCAGTCAGCAACTGCCACAAAGGTGTTTAAAAGTGGATTATACATGATACACCTCCAACACTAAGTATAAACCAATGGTTTATACAATCATAACATATTGGAGATTCTTCGTCAATCAATGGGACGGTATAATAAAAACAAAGAAAAGGAGGGAACAAGATGGGAAAAAAGTTGATTGCTTTTTATTCAAGAGCTGATGAAAATTACGTAAGCGGCATGCTGAGAAATTTGACAGTAGGAAATACAGAAGTGGCAGCAGGCATTCTGCAGGAATTGACAGATGCGGATTTGTTCAAGATTGAGCAGATGCAGCCTTATGCGAAAGGCTACAATCAGTGTATCGCGCAGGCACAGGAAGATCAGAAAAGAGATGCTCGTCCAGAACTAAAGGCATATCCTGAAAGCATTGATGCCTATGATACCATTTATCTTGGTTTCCCCAATTACTGGAGTACCATGCCCATGGCTGTCTTTACCTTTTTGGAACATTTTGATTTTAACGGAAAAACCATCAAACCTTTCTGCACACATGAAGGAAGTGGAATGGGACGGAGTGAAAAGGACATCAAACGCTTATGCCCCAATGCAAAAGTAGAAAAAGGGTTGGCAATTTACGGCAGCAGTGTGAGCCGTTCCAGAAAAGATTTTGAAAAATGGATATAAGGAGGAATGAAGCATGAAACCAGAAGAAATGAGCGTATTTCCCGTAGGGGAACCGAATGATGCATACGCAAAATATTTTGTTGGTCAGAGCTATTTGAATATGCTTTCTACGGAACAGGTAGTGGTAGGCAATGTAACATTTGAACCGGGATGCCGCAATAACTGGCACATCCATCATGCAGACAAAGGCGGTGGACAGATGCTGCTGGTAACTGCCGGAGAAGGTTGGTATCAGGAATGGGGTCAGAAACCCGTAAAACTTCATCCGGGCAGCGTTGTACACATTCCAACTGGTGTAAAACATTGGCATGGTGCAGCAGCAGATTCCTGGTTCCAGCATCTGGCAATTGAAGTGCCCGGGGAAAATTGCAGCAACGAATGGTGTGAACCTGTTTCAGATGAAGCATATGCAAAATTGGAAGAAGAGGTGTAAAGATTATGGCAAAAGTAACAGCAGGCAGAGATGAACTGGGTGCATTCGCACCTAAATTTGCGGAATTAAATGATGATGTTCTTTTCGGTCAGGTGTGGTCCAGAGAAGAACAGTTATCTGCAAGAGATAGAAGTATTGTAACGGTAACAGCACTGATGGCAAGCGGTATTCTGGATTCTTCTTTGAAATTCCACTTACAGAATGCAAAAAATCACGGCGTAACAGCAGAAGAAATGGCAGAAATTCTGACACATGCTGCCTTTTACGCAGGATGGCCAAAGGCATGGGCAGCATTCCGTATGGCAAAAGAAGTTTGGGAGGATGCAGATAAATGAAAAACGTATTGATTATTTCAGCAAGTCCGAGAAAACATGGCAATTCTGATACACTTTGCGATTACTTTGCAAAAGGTGCACAGGAAAGCGGCAATCACGTAGAAAAGGTTTTTCTGGCAGAAAAGAATATTGGCTATTGTACCGGATGTGGTGTTTGTAATGAAACACATCTTTGTGTGCAGAAGGATGATATGAAAGAAATTTTGGATAAAATGGTAACAGCAGATGTCATTGTATTTGCAACACCTGTTTACTTTTATTCCATGAACGGGAGAATGAAAAACTTTATTGACAGAACCGTTCCCAGATACACAGAAATCACAAACAAGGACTTTTATTTCATCATGACCGCAGCTGATACAGACAAAGCAAATCTGGCGCGTACCATGGAAGCATTCCGTGGATTTACAGAAGACTGTCTGGAAGGAACCAAAGAAGCAGGCATCATCTATGGAACAGGTGCATGGCATAAGGGTGAAATTGAGAAAACTCCGGCTTGTCAAGAAGCCTACGAAATGGGGAAATCCTTATGATGAAAAAGAATGTAATGCTCTGGGTAGGTGCAGGGCAGATTGGTATGGCAATTGCTCGCAGAATGGGTTATGGTATGAAAATCATTGTAGGGGATAAGAAGCTGGAAAACGCAGTGAAAACAGCAGAAATTATGAATCAAGCAGGATTTGATGTTGTTCCACTTGAAATGGATTTATCATCAAAGGAATTAATTTGTTCCATGATTGCGGAAGGTCAGAAATACGGTCCCATCAAAATGCTGGTCAATGCTGCAGGTGTTTCTCCCAGTCAAGCGTCCATCAAGACCATTTTACAGGTAGATTTATATGGCACAGCTGTTCTTTTGGAAGAAGTAGGAAAAGTAATTTGTGAAGGCGGCGTTGGTGTAACCATTTCAAGTCAATCTGGTTTTCGTATGCCGGCTTTGACAACCGAGGAAGATGAACTGCTCGCATGTACACCTGTAGATGAACTTTTGGAATTGGATATTTTACAGGAAGAACATATTAAAGATACGCTCCATGCTTACCAGATTGCAAAAAGATGCAATGAAAAACGGGTTATGGCACAGGCTGTAGAGTGGGGGAAACGTGGGGCAAGACTCAATGCCATTGCTCCTGGCATTATTGTAACACCTTTGGCTCTTGATGAATTTAAAGGTGTTAGAGGAGATTTTTATAAAAATATGTTTAAAAACTGTCCTGCTGGTAGACCTGGAACCGCTGACGAAATTGCCAATATTGCAGAATTATTAATGAGCGACCGTGGTTCATTTATCACAGGTTCTACTTTTTTAGCTGATGGCGGCGCGACGGCAGCTTATTACTATGGTGATTTGAAGAATTAAAAATTTTGTTCGTATAGGAAGGTGAAAATATGACGCAATTACACTTAACAGAAGAATGGGATAAAGTCTTTCCAAAAAGTGATAAAGTTACACATTCCAAAGTGACTTTTCATAACCGCTATGGAATCACACTTGTAGCAGACTTATATACGCCTGTAAACGCAACAGGAAAACTGCCAGCCATTGCTGTATGCGGACCTTTCGGCGCCGTAAAAGAACAGGCATCTGGTTTATATGCGCAGACTATGGCAGAACGGGGTTTTTTGACCATGGCATTCGATCCTTCTTTTACAGGAGAAAGTGGCGGTGAACCTAGATACATGGCTTCTCCTGATATCAATACAGAAGATTTTCAAGCAGCTGTGGACTTCCTGTCTGTTCAGGAAAATGTTGACCCTGAAAAAATTGGTATCATCGGCATTTGTGGATGGGGCGGCATGGCGCTGAATGCTGCAGCAATTGATACAAGAATTAAAGCAACAGTGACAGCAACCATGTATGATATGAGCCGCGTCAACGCCAACGGATATTTTGACTCCGAAAATAGTGAGGAGCAGCGCTTTGAAAAACGAAAGGCACTGAATCAGCAAAGAACAGAAGAATATAAAACAGGTGTTTACGTTCGCGGCGGCGGTGTAGTTGATCCTTTGCCAGAAGATGCTCCATTTTTTGTAAAAGATTATTATGATTACTATAAAACGGAACGAGGATATCATATCCGTTCTTTGAATTCTAATGATGGTTGGAATGTTACAGGTTGTATGTCTTTTCTGAATATGCCTATTTTACGCTACAGCAATGAAATTAGAAGCGCAGTGCTGATCATTCATGGAGAAAAGGCACACTCTTGCTATTTCAGCAAAGATGCCTATGCAGACATGGTAAAAGATAATGCTTATACGGAAAATAAAGAACTGATGATTATCCCAGACACTGTACATACGGATTTGTATGATGGTGGTGGAAAAAACGCCATTCCTTTTGATAAGATCGCCGCATTTTTTCAGAAAAATTTGAAATAACTTAAAAAGTATATAATGCATTGATAGAAAAAGCTTTCTGTTTCAGAAAGCTTTTTTTGTAAAGGTCGTTTGGAAGTTGTTAAAAATGAATTTAGGAATCAGATTATTATAAAGTGCTCTTTACGTTTATTTAGTCATCATTTACAATAGATGTATATGAATGATGGACATTTGCTTTTCTAAAAACTGGTTACAAATAAGCTATAGACGAACTGCTGGTTTATAGAGAATGATTACAATCAGAAACCATATCATTGATGCCTGAAATCCCTATATTTTGGGCTGCATTTTAAAGGAGATGTTTAAAATGAATGAGAAGTTTTATGAAAAATATTCCCCTGATGAACAGGAAGCATTTGTTTTGATACAGCAAACTCTTGGCGCAAGTCCTTTTGAGAATCAATGGGAAATGCTGACAACCACTCTTGGTATGGTGTTCTGTACAAATGGCAAAGTTGATACAAAAAGAGGACGTTTGAACTGGCTTATTACAGAAGAGGAACGCAGCAGTCAAAACACTTGGAACAGATTCAAAAAAGGACAGATTTGTCGTATGAAAGTTCGAAAGCTGCTGGATAAATATGTCCCTAAGAATGTCGCACCAGAAGAATTCAACGCTTGGTGTGTAGTTGATGTGTTGGAACAAAAGGCTTCCTGTCCACAGCTTGAGAAAGTTTGGGAAGCATATAATCAGCCTGTTATCATCGAGGATGAAGTGCTGGGAAAGCTGGCATTGAATCGGGATTTCGAAATGTTCGAAGGTTCATTCCAGTGGAATGAAACAGAAATTTCTCTGGTGCTGGAAGTAGATGCGCAGGACCGGTCTACATGGAAAACTACCTGCAATACTGCCAGAAGTATGGTTTCAGAGCTGGAAAAATGGGATCAGGACATGCGTGCTTTTTCTGCAAAAGAGCTGACGAGCCTTGCCAATGAGTGGATGGAAGAAGATGATGAAAGTACTTCGTCCATTACAGAGAAAATCTTTGCAGAACGTATTTCACTGTCTGAACTTGCTTTTCCCTTTGAGGATGGATTTACTGCTTATTATGAGGATGATGATATGTTTTGGGGACATACCATTGAAGTTTCTGGTTCCTTGGAGCATGGAATAGAACGTGCCAACATTGTGGGATAAAAAGGAGGAAATGCAATGCCTACAAAAGAATGGATGGAAAAATATGAAGCGATAAAAGAAAAATTGACCTGCAAAATTGATTTGGATGCTTATTTCACAGAAAAGATGATTGGACAAACCCCAATAGATGTACTGGAAATTGGGGATGTGCCTTTTCCTACAGGTGCGATATTCGCATGTGATCCGTTGATTGAGCTGGAGGATATGGAACCATTTATGCAGACCATTCCCTCAGGGATTTATCCAGTGAAAATCTGCGTGGTACCAAGTGAAAAATACGGTGATCGGTATGCCTGTGTAAAAGTAGAAATCAGTCATCAGAAACCAGTTCGTTATGAATTAGGAATGTTGGGGAATGAAAACTTGGATGATGAACTGGAAGAAGATGCCTTTTTTGGTTTTGGTGTGGACGCAGGCATGGGGTGTATTGCGGATGTGAAAGCACAAGAAGTTTTCAATGCGTATTGGGAACAGCGTCTAAAAGATGATCCGGACATAGACCCTTATAATAATCTGTTTTGCGATTTGTTAGAAGAAAACGCAAAAAAATATCCAAAGTATCAAAGAGAATATGGTGACTGGTTAAACTGGAATATTCCAAATACTGACTGCAATGTTCCTATTTTTGCATCTGGCTGGGGAGATGGCGCATACCCTTCTTATTTTGGCTATGATGCGGAAGGGAATGTTTGCGGTGTGTATATCCATTTTATTGATATTGCGCAAGAATACGACGAATAAGCGGTGATAGGAACTGTGAAATTATTTGACACCAATTATAAACTTTTAGATGAGATGTATCGGGATGATTACTATCCAACTTTTTTGGTAGACAAAGTAAAAGACGAACTCCAGAAGGTCATTGATTTGCTGGAAAGCGGTGAAACAGATGTAGAAGTCGTACAGGAAAAACTGGATGAAGCAGTCTGTGGTATCAATGACTTGCAGGAGGAATTTGACCAGAATGACAGTGAGATTGAAACAGTCGCACGAGACTGTATTGGAGTAACTGTGGCTTATATTTTGGAATGGTTTGCCATTCCCATTGATATAGAGGAGGCAATCCGAGAAAGGGATTGGTAAGAATCATGGCAGTTGAAGATATGTTTGGTGATTTACAAAAAATCGATATTCTTGCAGAAAAACGTGAAAACAATGAAGTTTTAATGGTTTTGGTCTGCAATGGCTTTATTGATGGTTCTCCTCAAACGCAAAAAGCGCTGCTGGATAAGATGGAGGGTTACCTTAATCACACACAAAGTGAAGTATTCCAAGAAAAATATGTAGATTGGTCTGTTATTTTGCGCGTGACTTTTGATGAAGAACCAGACCAGCTCATTATGTCGTTGCTCAATAAGTGTAAAGCTTGGACAGATGACTATGCAGTGAATCTGGAGTTTGAAATTGGAGGAAAGCAGGTGCGCTTTGTGGAGCAAAGCTGACATCTCTATGAAAGGAAGAATTATAATGACAGAATTTCCCAAACGCGCACGAACCATACGGTGGGAAAATGATATTTTAATATTCGATGGAGAAAGAACTATAGAAATGCCGGAACTGACCATGGAAATCATGGAGAAGTTGGCAGATTATAAGCCAGTTGGATTTTATGTGAAAAACAATGCTCTGACGGATGAATTGTTGATGCCATTTATTGGCTCTAAAAATATGGTGAATTTCGGTGTGGAATATGGCCGATTAACAGATGTTTGTTTTTCTGTGTTTGCAACTATGCCAAAGTTGCGTTATCTGCTCCTTGATGGTAATCGCAGAGTCACAGGAAGCAGTTTAAATGTTAATGAAGGAATGTAAGATTGATCTGTTGACACTCAATCATACAGGTCTCAATGACAATGGTTTGTTGCAGGCAGCTTCTATTCCGAAACTTACACATATCCAGATAGACCATACGGCAGTTACATATGAAGGACTTTTGAATATTGCAAATCATCCTAGAATTGAGCCAATTTCTAAAGAACAGTTCAATCAGGAACAGATGGACCATTTCTCAAAGCTTCAAAGAGAAAAGGCGAAAAAATCGGTAAAGCTGGATCAGCAGGCGGTGGAAGAATGTCAGAAGATACTGATAGATTTTTTTGAAGCCATGACAATATGGGAAAAGTATGTATCTCAAAAGGGCTTTGAGGATGAAGAGGTAAAACTGCAATTGATGAATATTTGGGAACAGTATGTCAGCGAAAAACCAAGATTAGGATACCGTCCTTTGGCACTTTCTTACAGCCCCGCAGGAACTTATAGCGAAGACATATTTATAGATGCGGAACAGCTTACAAAGAATAAATTATATATTTATACCAAAACAAAAAGTGCGGGCTTTGAACGCCGTTTTCTCATGAAACGAATAGGTGAAAAATGGAAAATTGAGGCTTTGCAGGAACGGTTAGATGGCTGGCAGCGGATTGGATTATGATAGTCAAATCACGAAATTCATGAATCAATCTGGTATTAATCAACAAGAAAAGTCAATTGTAGGAGCATGGTATTATGGTGATCCCATTTAGGAGGGGCTATATAACAGAAAATTTCCACAAGAGAAAGATTGGTATTTTCAGGAAGCAATTGAAATACATATTGTCATTTGCATTTCAGCAATAAACATACATGAGAAACAGGATACAGACGTTGTAGTGTATATGAAGTCGCAATAGACATCATTGATCTTATGATTGCTATAAGAGTGTATGGATTAGTAAATGTGCAGAATTTTTTAGAAGATATAATTATTTTCAAATGATTGAACATGGAAGTGAAAGATATAAAGAGATGACAAAAGAAGTCATCAATGTTAGGAGAACATCGGGAGAAGATATATATGAGAGTAACAAATTCTGACTTAACAAAAATCAGCAAATATATCAGTTTGATTTTACGGCATAAGCCAGAGGTCATTGGGATTCAATTGGATGCCAATGGCTGGGCAAATGTGGAGGCACTTTTAGCAGGCATTGGCAGGAAATATCCCATTGATTTTGAGGTTTTAGAGGAAATTGTAAGAACTGACAACAAACAGAGGTATTCCTTTAACGAAGATAAAACCAAGATTCGAGCAAATCAAGGACATTCCATTCAGGTCGATGTGGAGCTTTCTGTGACAGAGCCGCCGGAAATCTTGTATCATGGGACAGCGGAACGGCTTTCTGCTTCCATTGAGGCAAAAGGGTTACTTCCTCAAAACCGATTATATGTTCATTTGTCTCCTGATACAAAAACAGCAGAAAAAGTGGGACGCAGACATGGAAAACCAGTTATTTATCTGGTCAATGCAGGGCAGATGCAGCAGGATGGATACACTTTTCTTCTATCCGCCAACGGTGTATGGCTGACAAAGATGGTTCCTGCACAATATCTGAAAAGGTTAGGAAAGTAAGGTATGATACATATTTATATTTCAAGGCAATCTGCACTAGGAACTGGCAGATATGATTATGACAGAAGGTAACTTTTGAAAATACAAAATCGAAATAAATTCTTAATTATAATGGAAAAACGAGGAAGATGTGTATGGGCAAAGAATTAGAATTATATAAAGCATTTATTGATGGTCTTGTGGAACAAAAGGATAGTGTGACAGCAAAATGGGTTTTAGAAGGCGATTTTCCCCATACAGAGGACAATCAGGCAAAAAATAAATTCCTTTCTTCTTTGACACTTGAACAAAAAAGTATGTTGGCAGAGATGCTTCAGGAAGAACATATTGCTGGAATCCATGATACGCTGGCGTATATCAATGAAATGATGGATTTGGATGGGTTGGAACTTCATCAGGATGGAGAATCTTATCCCAATGATGCTTTTGAAAGCCTGCATTATGATTTTATCAGCAGATGTGAAGGAGACCAATGGTCGGAATAAATTTTATGATTTGAACGGAGTTTGTGATAGCGGAATAGGAGGTGCAGCAGATGTACATCAGCAAATACTGGGGCAACTTTATTGGAGGTTCTGACGACAGTCTGAACCTTGTGGCGTTTTTAGAAGACCAAAAGAAAGAGGAAATCCCTCTCAGTGAGATTTTTGCTAAGATTGGGATGGATAAGCAAAATTGGGATTTCCATCAAACAGTGGAATATCTGGAGTTTACCCATTCCAACGGTGTGGAAATGGATTTTCATTTTGCCATTGATGTAATCACAGATCTGGCAGCTATCCTTTTGGAATGTAGTGTAAATGGCAGCGTAAACCTGCAAGATTTGGATGAGTACAATACACCTTCTCGTTGCATTCGTATCACTGCTACACCAGAGGAACACAACGCTATGGACAGAACTCTTGCGGACTTTGCCCAAAATCCTCTGTCCTATGATCTTCATGAAATGATGGATGACGAGGAGATTCAAGAAATGGCACGAGATGTGGAGGCACTGCGTAAAGAACTTTATGAGTCTGCTGGTCGCAATCGCAACTACTATGTGAAGGCAGAGGACATGAAGAATTTACTCCCTGACTGGGATGGAGCCAATGGATGCATTGCCACTAACCGTATTACAGTGGAGGGCTGTAAGGTTGGTTACTGCTACCGAGAAAAGCCAGATGGTGACTGGGACAGCGGTTGGCGTTTTACTGCCGGTGACGAAAGTGATACCTATATGGATGATCCAAATAACGCGGGTATTTACACTTTGCATTCCATTTGTAATAGCAATCCTGATATCATTCCTCTGCTGAATGCACCATACAATTCTGCTTTCGTAAGAGATGAAAATGGTATATTTCAGCAGATAACAGATTGGGAAGCGCCACAAGGTGGGGAGGAAGAACAGATGGATTTATTGCAGATGTGCCAAATGTGGCTTGAAGATGGAGAATATCAGAAAATCAAAAATGCGTTGGAACAAATCCCTGCTGATGAACGAACACCAGAAATAGATAGTGAATTGGCAAGAGCATATATCGCAGGAGCGGATGCAACAGAACGGGAGTCTTTTGAAAAAGCGCTGGAGCTCCTGGCGCCCCATGAGGCATATTTTGCGGAAGATCATTGCTGGAACTATCGGATCGCTTCTGCTTATTATTATCTGGATCAAGAAGGTCCCGCTCTGCGCTATTTTGAAAAAGCTTTGAAAGCCCGTCCCGGAGATGAAGACACTCTGGAGTATATCGACGATTGCCGCCGCCGTTTGTCTTTGCCCCGATTTTCCAAAAACTTTCGGGAACGAACAGAAGCAGCATGGGCGGAATTTGCGGAACAGGAAGCAAAATTGCGCCAAATCATGGATACAGACAAAAATCAGGAACGGGGTGAAGAACTCGTTGCCAAGTGTGAGGAAATTTTACATATTGCTTTTGAAGATATTTCTTTTGAAATGGGATTTAACGGCGAAAAACATGAACTAATCCTAACTCCAGAAGGCAACAAGGTAAAGCTATTTGAACTGGTCTACTTCCAGAAACACGCACCAAAAGAGATCTTGGAGCATTGGAATATTCTGGTGGGACGCCAGAGCGTGGAAAACATTGGTCTGCGTACAGGTGAATGGTATATCTCCGGCGATGATGTGCAGATTTGGCTGGAGGAGGTTGACGAAAATCGTTTTGCTTTGGAGACCTATTGCGAAAAACTGCTGCCAATGCTTGTGGAAGAAGAAGGTCGTGTATGGTGGATGCTGACTACGTTGACGGATCAGGTGTTGGGTGAAATTCCTCATATGCGATACATAGAAGCTTTTGATGTACTGACGGAACCAAAAGAGGACCCTGCCGAACTGCTTTCTCGTCTGCCGAATATACTGAAAGAAAAAGGCTTAGAACTTTCCACAGATCCAGAAAGCTATTTGGAAACTTATATGGGATACAGCATGGAACCAAATGAAGATCCAGAGGCGGATTGGAGATTAGATACCATTGCCGGCTCTACTTGCTGTGCAGCTCTCATCAATGGTTATCTAAACAATGACAACGATTACATGGACGATCTTCACGCCGATGGTGCAGTGGCAGGCTTTTTCTGCTATCCACTGGATACACTTCGTGAGGAAGAAGGCAGTCAGAAGATTTTTGATTTTCGAGATCAATTGGAGGGAGTATTTAGCACCGATGAAGGGATGGAAGTACTTACGCTCACTGGCGGTGCTACTGGTATTTATTATGGCTATGTAGATTTTATTGCGTGGGATATTCGTACTGCACTGCAAATGGCAAAGGAATTTTTTGCGGATACAGATTTGCCTTGGGCAAGTTTCCATACATTCCGCAGAGAGGCATCCACTGTGTATCTGAAACAGACCGAAAATGATGATCTAGATTCCAAGGAGAGAGTTGACGAATTGGAAGAAACATTGACGGGAATGGATTATATCCCTTATACACCGGAAAATGCAGAAGCATTTTATCAGCAATTAGAGCAGTGGAATGATGAGGACGAGTATACTCGCTGCATTCAGGCTTTGAATGCCATTCCAGAGGAATGGTGGGATTACCGCATTGCCTATGCCATGGCACGGGCACTGGAAAACTACGCTATCATCGGAGATCACGATGAGGGAACACCAAATTACAAGGGAGACAAGGCTCTGCTGCGTGCCCTTGATGTGCTGGAATCTGTTCGAGAAGAAGGTCAAGACAAAGCGGAATGGAATATGCGTATGGCTTATGCTTATCAATATCTTTATGGACAGGAAGAAAAGGCTATCCCTTATGCACAGCGCTGGGCGGAATTAGATCCAGAAGATACGGATGCACCTTTGGTAATACAGGAATGCCAGAAAGAAATTGCCAGACGTGCCGAGGCAGAATCGGAGGACGAGAGTGACCCCACAGGCGTTTTTACTGGCTTTGTCCTTTTGTCCAAAGGAAAATGGGACAAGCAGCAATTTATTCAAGATATGAAAGAAAAATGGAACATCACCGTGGATGAACATGACGCAAGCGAGGATAAGAGTGATGATGCCTTAGTGTTTGAAGTGGGAGATATGCTTGCTGCTGTCAGCCTTGGAACTTATCCAATTCCCAACGGCGAAGCGGAAATAAATGCGGAAAACAACTATATGTGGGAGGATGCGGTAAAGATAGCAAAAGAACATTGTGCCCATATTATGGTAGCAGTTTTGGGAAAAGAGGAAGATTTGCTGGAAAAAGGTAAGTTGTTCACTAAACTGGTAGCTGCTTGCTGCCGTCAGAAATACGCAACAGGGGTTTATACCAGCGGTGTTGTATTTGAACCTCGTTTCTATGAAGGTTTTGCTGATATGCTGCAAAATGATGAACTGCCAATCTTTAACTGGATTTGGTTTGGACTGTACCGTGATGAAAATGGTATGAACGCTTACACTTATGGAATGGACGTATTCGGCAAGGATGAGATGGAAGTGCTGGGTACTGATGCTGAACCGAGTAATTTGCGAGACTTCCTGGCAAGCCTTGTGTCTTATGTTCTGGAGAATGATGTGGAACTTCATGATGGAGAAACCATTGGTTTTTCTGCTGGGGATAAACGCACCATTAGCCGCAGTCTAGGCGTATCTTTGCCAGAAGAACAGATGACGCTGAAAATCTCCTGGAAATCAACAGATAATGACCCAGATGGCGACGGTGAGGACAATTCAGATAAAGACGTATCCTTCAGTGAACCGGAAGTCTACACTGAGGATGAGATGAAAGTCATCGAAAATCATATTCAGCAGTATTTCGGTCGGTTTGAAAATGTGTTCCATGAGTTAGCTTCACCTGACATACATGTGGATATCTGTGTTGTTCCTCCTTCTGAAGAAAGAGATTACTACACACTAGTTACTATGGGTATGGGTGCTCACCGAATGAATGTGCCAGAGGAACTTACGGAATACAAGCTGGAGCGAGCAGAGCTTGTCATTGCATTGCCAAAAAACTGGAAAATAAAAAAAGAGAATTTCGAAGATGAGAAGTGGTACTGGCCGATACGTTTGCTGAAAACACTGGCTCGCCTGCCCATTGCCAGTGACACCTGGTTGGGATTTGGACATACCATGGATTATGAGGAGAATTTTGCAGAAAATACAAATCTCTGTGCCGCTATGCTGACTGCTCCTCAGGGTACAGAGGATGGCAGCGAGGTTTGCATCCTGCCTAGTGGCGAAGAAGTTAACTTCTATCAGGTAATTCCTCTCTATCGTGATGAATTGGAGTACAAGCTTGCCAATGAAGCAGACGCTTTGTTGGACAAAATGGAGGGCATCAGCTTTGTGGTGGAGCCTGACCGTCAGGATGCCATCACTCGCGGCACCCTTTCCAACGATGATTTTGACGGGGAGATGGACGATGTCTCCTATCATATCGAGAGTATTGAGGAGAAGGGGCTGCCCGTTGACCCCATAAATGCTTATAACCTCTTTGCCATTTACCTGCGCTGGTGCATAGAGCATGATCTGATGGGCGAGGACTTTCTGAACGAATACGGCGAAGTGGCCAAACAGGTCAAAGCCGACCCTGCCAGTGTGGATCTGCGGGCGTTTATTCGGGACAAACTGAACGGGCAGATTATGGTTCCGATGTTCAATAAGGTTGGGCGAGCATTTACTTCTTACTACTATGGCGAACCTGACAGTCCTAATTTTCCCCGTGACATTGAAAACTATGCCTTGGAATATCTCGGCCCAGAAAAGTATTACTCCGATGAGTTCCAGTTTAAGGCCGCACTGTTCATCCCCTTTGACGAGGACTACTACCAGACCATGGCAAAGGTGATCGAGGAACGCTTCACCAACTGGCAGGGACAGGACTTCGACGAGGACACTCTGGAACCCTCCGAACTGGCTGAGGCGTTGATGGAGTATCTGGACTGTGAATGCATCTATTTCCCCTCCATGAAGGACGATGATCCCATCATGTCGGCATACAGCTATGCCAAACGGGAAAGCGTCCAGGAAGGCTTTGTGCCGGTGCTCATCAAGGCAGATGACGAAACGCTGTTGGAGTGTCTGGTGATGAATGCCGACCCTGAGAATGATGCGGACTATTACGAATTTGACCTCAAAACCGTAACGGAGTATCGGAAGAAGATGCTCTCTACCTCCGTCAAAGACGGAAAGGCAGTTTTGGAGGAAATGATTGGACTTCGAAAAGAAGAAGCTGACGATGATGATATGGATTGGGAAGAAGAAATACTAGGAAAAATAGAAAATGGATACGAAAATAATCGTTTTTCCAGCTTCTGGGAATATGATACAGACATGACATATCCTATGATTTTGGCTAAAATTCCAGTAAAACATCCATGGGAAATCTTTGCATACTTGCCTTTTGGAAACTGGAATGAATGCCCAGATACACCAGAACTTATGGCAGTGGCGAAATACTGGTTTGAGCAATATGGGGCTGTACCTGCTGTTCTGACACATGACGTACTGGAATTTGACCTTCCGACGGCTATTTCAAAAGAATATGCAATGGAATTGGCTTTGGAACAATATGGTTTCTGCCCAGATATAGTGGATCAAGGACCAGAAGATGCTACGGTAGGCTCGTTGGCAGATGTATTGCGACAGTCCAAGGTTTGGTATTTCTGGTGGGATTAACTGGTGGGATTAAAAGGAGATGAAAATATGCTGCATATCAATGACATTTTAGACTCTGACTTTGATTGGGATGGAATTGAAATTACAGAAGAAGAATTTGACGAATTAAGCACGGAACTGCTGATTGACTATCTGAAGAAACACAATCCAAAAGAAAGACAAATGCTTGCATTGTGCTGGAATTTTGACAATTCAAAAGAAGTTATTCGATGGATTGTAGATCAGCCAGATACAGATAAAGGAACGATTTTGCTTTTATATTGGTATATGGCACCTGGATTTTATAAGAAATTTGCTGACAGAGAGGAATGTAAAGAAGAGGCTTTTTGGGCATTGGAAGATTATGATATCATTCAAACCATTGAAAAAAATTATCTTTCTGGCTTTTATGGAAACCAAAAATACGCTTTTGATCCTGCAAACGATGAATATAGTGATCATTATGATTGGACTTCTGCGTACGAGGAAGAAGAAGCAAAAGTAAAAATACCAAAGGAATTGTTTTTGGCTCTAGAAGGAGAACGGATTGAAAATCCCCAATGGGAAGAAGGTATTCCAACAGAAATTTCTGATATTATGGACAAGCTTTGTGATGTTTGTGAAGAATGAGTCCTTTGAAATGGGGTGGAAGTATGAATGAGTATCAAGAAAAATATGTCGCATTAAAAAGCAGTTTGAACAATCAAAGGGCGATTCTTTCAGTGTGACTGCTCTTTATGATTTCAAGGAAAGTTTGGAAGAAAGTGAAGCAATTGCTGCAAAAGAAGTTCTGGTAAATGTATATGATCTTTTGAACTATAAAAAAGATGCCTATGATTTATTATCCAGTATTGGTGATCTTTCAGATGTCAAAATCAAAAAACGCTTGGGAAAAATGAAAGAATATGCAGAAAACTGGAGAAACGATTTTGCAATTCCAAAACCCAAAACAGAAGAAGATATTCAGAAAGAAAAAGAAATGCTGGCAGAACTGGGAATACCAACATTCAAATACCACCCCAATCCGTTAAATACTGGAGCATTTGAGATATCAGAGGAGGGTGTTGTCTGTGACTGCTGTGGAAAGGTAACGCACATTTATTATGAAGGACCATTCTATGCTGTGGATGACATTGATTATCTGTGTCCAGATTGTATCGCCAGTGGAAAAGCGGCAGAAAAGTTTGATGGCAGCTTTCAGGATGATTATTCCGTGGATGATGGTGTGAAGGATGCCGAAAAACTGGACGAACTCATTCATCGTACACCTGGTTATTGTGGCTGGCAGCAGGAATACTGGCGTGCCCATTGCGGGGACTTCTGTGCTTATTTGGGCAGAGTAGGTGCTATGGAATTGCAGGCATTAGATGTCATGGAGGAAGTACTGGATGACCCTATGTGGGATGATGAGCAGAAAGAAATGATCGAGAACTCTGTCAATGGCGGTCATTTGCAGTGCTATTTGTTCCAATGCCTGCATTGCGGAAAGCACTTGGTCTGGATGGATTTTGACTAGTCACATATAATTCCAATCAATAAACGGTTGGATGTTATATATGATGGATGTTATATGGCGAAAAATTGAATTTGAAATAATCAAGGAAGGTTTTGAGGATGGAAAATAAAGAAAGAATCATCAGACTTTGGTTTGAAATGTGGCTTGCAAAAAAAGACCTTGGTATATTCGATATCTTCTCAAGTGATGCCATTTACATTGAAAGTTGGGGACCAGAATATCATGGAGTCCAGAAGATTGCACTTTGGTTTGAAGAATGGAACACGAGGGGAACTGTATTGCAATGGGATATCAAACAGTTTTTCCATAAAGACAATCAGACAATTGTAGAATGGTATTTTAAGAATCAAATGGATGGTGGGCAGGCAGAAGCCTTTGATGGAATATCACTGATTGAATGGTCATCTGATAATAAGATTGCTTTCCTAAAAGAATTTGGCTGCAATGAAAATCGATATGATCCTTATAAAGATAGCAATATACCGCATTTTAAGAACGAAAATACAAAGTGGTTTTAAAAAGTGGAAGCTGGTTACAAAATGCAATCATATAAAATGAATCAATGTATTTATATAGTATTGCATTTTGCTTTTAAGAAAAGAGTTTTATTTGAAAAGAAAAAAAGGCAAAACAATTCTATTGTTTTCGCAGTACAGGAAAAAATGACTTAATAGCAGTACAATAAGAACGCAGTTGTTCTGACAACATAGAACTGTGAAATTATAATAGCTTGGATCTTGTTTGCAACAATATGGGAGGAGGAAATGATTATGGATGAAATCAGAGATTTTTTGCTGTCACCACAAGAATATTTAGATACCTTTTGGGAAAGCGATGTTTTAATCTGGATAGATTGGCGTGAATATGATGAATCTATCATTAAATACATCAATGAAAAACTACCAGAAGAAGATAAAGTGAAGTTTACCTGTGTGGAAATTGAAAAAGAACGTGACGTAGATATTATTTTAGAAAAAAACGGTATTTCCACAGCAATCCCTTATGCGGAAGAATATACAGATCGTGATACCACATTGAAAAGCTTACAGGAATATGTATCTCCAAAATATCAAATCCGTTGGTTTATGGGTTCTCTTGGCAGTGATACTCTTGCATTTTGTATTTGTCCTTCTGCCCAGTGGGAACAGTTAGAAGAAGAATTCGGTGCAGAAAAAGTAGCGTATCATTTTGCACCAATCAAGGAAGACAGTGTTATGTTTGAAATGGGTATGGATGAAGTGTTTAATTTGCTGGAGCAAAGAGGAGAAGCGTAATAAAAACGAGTTATAAATTTGCTATCTAACAGCGGGTAGGCTTATTAGGAGGATAATATAGATATTCTAGCTGTAGATTCGTATATATATCTAGAATCAATACGATTTTAAGAAGGAATGATAATTTTAATCAGTAAAAAACAGAACTTCATTTAAGATATATAAATGTAAAGCTTTTAAATGGAGATGTTTATAAAAGAGAAAAAAACTCAAATTGACCGCAAAATGAATATAAACTGCCTTGTCTATTTTAGGAAATCTTTTATAGATTTCCTATTTTTTATGCGGAGATGTCTTAAAAAGTAAATCTGGTTCGTTACAATTATAAAAGAGGTCTATGTTGTTCATAATATTTGCCTGTCTAATAAGGTTGGAGGGATTGAAATTGATAAAATATAAAGGAACACAAAAGATATGGATTCTAATTGTATTGGCGGTAATCGCGGTGGCAGGTTGGACTTGGAGTTATGGTTATCATAATAGAAAAAGTAATAATAATCTTCCTAATTTACAGTCTATTGCCCAAATGGATGAAGCCGAAGTAAATAAAATATTGTCGGGATACAGACGAACACAATTATCTGAGGTCTGGGGTGTTCCTGCATACAGTGATTCATCGGAGGATGTATGGCTATTGGAGAATGCTACTGTACTGACAGTAAATTACAAAAACGATAGTGAAAAAGTGGTGATATGCGGAATAGGACCAATGCTATTTCCAGCAGATACAAAAGACATTACATACACAGTTTATTCTTCAGGTGATTCAAAACAGTTACGTATGGAGGAAATCACAGATGTAAAAGACTGGGCACTTAGTCTGGATTTGATGTATATGGATTTTCCCGATGGAGGGGCGCCTAACGAAGTCTATGCTGGTGGAGAAAGCTATACATTTGATATAAACCACGGAGAGAAAGTATTTTCTTATTTAAATATCAATGATTATTATATTTTTGTCGACGATCACTGGTATTTCGTTAAAAATCCTTCTGAACCACCAATTTCAGATGAATCTGATGAGTTGAAATTCCATGATAAAACATTGAAAACTTCTGATTTATCAGAAAAAACGCTGGAGTGGCTGAATTGGTACAATGAATGTTCCAAAGAGGATCAACTTGCAGTAAGCTATATTCCAGCAGAGCTTTACAAACGTTGTGGTTATCCTTCCGCAGGAGATGAAAGTGCAGTACAGATAGAAAGTGAATAGAATGAAATAAAACGATGAAAAGGCAGTGAACTGCTCCAGATTGTGCGGACAGCACAAAAAGGCCTCTATGTAGGAAAATATGAAGTTTTAAGTGGAGAGGCGTCGCGTAAGCGGCGG
>ENA-OPVV01000304-OPVV01000304.1-human-gut-metagenome-genome-assembly--contig:-NODE-304-length-46965-cov-9.610488_pt1 | contig 46965 bp, 37 predicted proteins | sample MGYA00241500_ERZ501992 | MGnify/ENA primary metagenome ERZ501992 (study PRJEB25962, sample SAMEA2043052) | human gut metagenome | biome: human gut; feature: human-associated habitat; material: faeces...
TTCTCGCTTCCTTGTTGAGTTCGTGGTATAGCCTTCTTAGGGTTGAATGGTTGCCATTGATGTAGGTTTCCACCATATACTCAAAGATGTTGTCCACCTCGTAAAACCTGCATTGCTGCGCTGCTGTCCTGCTGTATCTTCTTGCCATATCCTTATTTGTTAAATAGTTAATAACCAAATGAAAAAGCCGATTGTCGCCATTACTGAAAATAGGGAGATTAGGATGCCGAACATGATGCTCAACATGCCGAATAGGATTTCTCCTATGATACCTACTACCAAACCGCCAGCACAAAAGGCTATGTTTGATGTTGCCGTTACTACTGCGGATAATGCTTTCCACAATACCTTTCCGATGTCACTCAATATCATTCTCATATTTTCCGATTTTAGATTGTTGATTACCTTGTTCGGATTTGGAGTGGGCGGTTTCTTTTTCTTTTCGCCTCTCTGTATGTCCGATGTTTTCTTGTGACGTCTTCCGACCGCATTGGTCGTTTTCGTTTCGGGGGCTTCTCAAAGGTTAGGGAGTAGGATTAGCAAATTTTTTAGACAAAATACTACCCCTGAAAGGGCGTGGAGATTTTTCGACAAAAAATTTGAGTTCCTAATCCCGTCTTTACCTTTGCCCCATGCAACGAAAATGACACCTGATGCCGTCCTGGATGGCGGCATGGAAACAGAGGCATACGCATAGAGAGGCGGAAAGGAAAAGGGAACAGAGGTATTGGCGTGCAGCGCCATGTGGATGGATTAAGGGCGGTGCTACAACTAAGGGGAAAGTTGGCTTTCCGACCACCGTGTGGAAATCCTGTAACCGTCATTGTCATGCGTGCATGGCTTGCAGTTACTGGTGTTCCTCCGGTGGTACATTGTCGTAAAACGGGATTGTCTGCTGTTGCTTTGTCTGCAATGGAAGGCAAACTGGTTTTACGACACGGGGCTTTGTAGCCGAAAATGGTCACAAGAACAGATCCACGCCTGGCGTGTCCTGTAGAAGTGGCATTTTCGGCTACTTGTATATGGATGAAATAATGACTGTAAGAACGGTTTTACCGTTTTAGTACAAGCATATAAAAGAAGTGCCCACGGCGATGGCAGTGTCATTTATGACATTGTGGTCGCTGTGGGCTTTTCTTTTGCTTGTGCTGTTTCTGAAATCGGCTTTTGCGCATCAGGCAGAAGCGGTTTTCAGAAGGGTTATAGAACAATCTGGTTAAACTAATTTAGATATGCGGTTGCAATTATTTTCGGTTTGCAGTCATGGGTATGGCGCTTTTCATCTATAGGATATGTGGTTAGCAATGAGTTCCGTTTTTGATTAAATAAAACTGAAAAGAATATCGGTAGGAAACAGATGTAAGATTACTGCTTATAGCATAAGCAAAAAAGAAACCTTGCATCATTCACAGTGGCTTAAACGCTGGCGGAGTGCCGACCACAGACGGGATAAGTGGATAGAGAAGAAAGGACAGAGTAATAACAGATAAAATTTAAGGGTAAGAAAACGACAGAAACAAGAACCTAATCGGCAGACGTTGCGAGTGCATTTTTACAAGCTTAATGGTAACAGGCGTTATCAGGATTATTCAATTAGAGTTAAAGCGTATGTTATCCTTCTGTCATTCTGTCAACATATTATGTAATATTGTCATAATAACATAACGGCATTCTATTTGTTGATAATCTCTAAAATTTATATTATGAATATTGGAGATTTAATAACCGAATGGAAAAAGGATTACACTTGGATAAAAGGTGTTCCGAATTTTTTTTTGAAAAAAGATGTTGTTATTTGGCCTAACCCGGCAAATAACAAAGAAGTGTTGCTTTTTTGTTATGTAGAGGATAATACTGTTTTTGTTGACGGAAATCCTTTACCCTATTTTAAACATTTTGATTTTCAAACATTTGGTCAAAGTGGTACTCAAGAAGAAAGAGACGGAGATGCTAAAAGGTTCAAGGATGAAATAGGTAAATTTATGAAAGGAATAATACAAGAGCGAGAAGAACAACTATGCAAACTTGAACAAGAAGGAAAAGAAATAAAGGTTACAAATCCTTTATTGTGGAAGTAAAACAACTAAAAAAAGGGGGCTAACAATCAGCCCCTTTTTAGTTGTTTTACTTCTTACAGTCTTATTAATATATTCTACTTAAAAACAAATAAAACTACTCCTGTTTTTTATCATAGTTATCATTATTAAAACTAAAACATAATTGCTGCATCTGCCCGAAGTTATCTATGATATAGATGTAAATCGTCTGCTCGTTGATCAATGCCGATGTGTAGTAGATTCGGAACATTTCTTTCTTTAGGGAGTACAGGTCATTAGGCATGAATACCGTACCGTTATCCATTTCCAACTTTCCTTTTCTGTCAGGCTGAAAACAGCTCATCTGGTAGGTCGTAGGCTGGTAGTAGCCGCCACGCACCAGCTGACAGCGTATTTCGGAGGTTTTGCCTACTTTCAGTTGCTTGGGTACGGGCAGCGTAGCCCCGTCCGACAGTAGCTTGCCGCATCTGTTGCTAGTTCATATCTTGCGAGCCCGACAGCACCAGAGAGAGAAAAAATGTCTTTCACCTGTCAGAGATGATGAATCTTGACAGGGTGTACACTGTTCGGACGGCGTTTACCAATAGTATCTATCATTTCGTTGTAGCTTCTGAGCGCATCTAGTTCCGTTTTCTGCATAGTCGTGCGTTTGGACATTTTACTATAGACAATCTTAATTTGGATAAAGTTCAATACATAAAAAAAGGGTCTATGATTTGGTATTTTGAACAAGTAAATGTATATTTATAATGTTATCATAAAACTTAGATAAGCGAAAGTTGATGAATGACATGGCATAAAAAGACAGCTTTCAGTTACTAAATCTTACACTTGAAAAAATGAACTGAATTAGAACGTTGACTCATAAGGATTTAGGAGAGGATGGTTTATAATTCTCTCTAATTCGTAATCTATTATTACTATGAGTTGGTAATTGCAACTCATTTTCAATCACTTGAATCTTTTTCGTTATTTCTTGCTACAAAGATGCCAATATTACATTAAGAATGAAAGATTAGCGAATTTTATAATTAACTTTGTGCGAAATTGTACAAAACAACTATTATACATGAAGAAATTTTTATTATTTTTCACAAAGCCAGTTATTGGAGGTGCATTATCATTAATAGGTTTATTAGAGATGCTGTTTAGTATCCCATCATCATATTTAAATTATCAAATATCATTGTGGATAATTGTATTAGTTATAGGAATAATTATTCTTTTCTATTATTTCTGGAAAAGAATAAAGATTCTATATTACATTAAAACATACACGTCAGATTCATTTGGAGGTTCTTATATGTATAAGTGGCATTGGGTCAGAAGTTCATTTAATACAAATGTTTACGGATATTTTCCAGATCGTATTGACGTTATGGAAACGACAAAACTGAATCCGAATATCCCTGTAATTGATTGTGTGCACCACTATATAGAAAACAAGGATTTATTGCAGGAATATATTATGTTCAGTTTGTACAACAAAGTCGAAAATACCAAACAGACAAATTTGTTTATGCAGCAATTGCATCATTTGGAGGAGCATTATTCAAAACAAAGAAATTCAATATAAAATAGCTATTACAAGCAAAATACGAAAATAATTATGGGCTAAATCAGGAAATAGATGTGCTATATGTAAGAAAGAATTGGTACATCAAATTTCACAAGAAGATGGTAGTTTTATCATTGGTGATGAATGTCATATTATAAGTAATAGTATAGACGGACCTCGATATAAACCAGGAATAGAGGATTATAATTCATATGATAATTTGCTGTTATTGTACAAGAACCACCATCGTGAAATTGATGAAAACTGTACCTCATATACAGAGGAGCTTTTGCATTATATCAAAACGTCACATGAAAACTGGGTGAAAGAGACTTTAGATAGCAGTATGTCAGGGAAGTCTACTACACGTAAGCCTCGTTTTATAAAACGTATCACTTCAGGCAAGGGATTGTTAAATGTTTTTCATCGTATTGCATTTATTTATAAAGATTATGATAAACCTGCTGATGAAGAGGAATGTACATACATTGCTGATGTTTTTCAGTATTTTACTGACATTATAGATATTTATAGTGATGCGGAAATTTCTGATTTAATAAAAGAAGGTCAAAACTTAACTCGCATAATAAACGAATTAAAAGAAAAGGGATATTATGTATATGATGAAAGCCATAAAGTAAAATTGGCAGGTGAAAATCCAATAATTTGCAATGCTTGTACTATTATATTGAAAAAGCAAGATTGCGAAGGTCTTTATTGCGTATATAATTAAAGTTTAAAGATATTAATGCTCAATCCTTTATCCAACTATTGAACCAGTCGCAGCAGTAGAAAGAACGCCGTCCGTTGGTTTTGTTACCTATGGGGCGTTCAGGAAACAAATAGGTAACGATTTTTGGGAATAAGGAGTGATATAACTATCTATATTCCAATAATATATTTTTTATCTTGTGGGCAGTCTGTGGACTACCAGTATTTTTTACCTTTTCCAATGTAAACAGCTATGAAAGTGACTGGTTTGTAGCCATGAACGACTATCCAGCGGTCATCACGGGAGAATATAACTTTGAACAGGTAAAGGTGTGGTTAGAGAAATATGTACCCATTAGAGCCTTAAATTTAGTTGATGGAAGACGGCAGCATTTCTGCCGCTGTTACTTTCTTCCATAATAAGCTGGCAAAAAATGAAAATAGAAAAATACTTAAAATACTCTGAAAAAATAATATTATGTGTATTTTTGCAAAAAATGATAGATTGCATGAAAAAAATATTAGAATTGTCTCACACAAAGGCATTTGATTTTCTTTTACAAGAAGCATGTTATAATACAATTGCTTTGCCGATTTATTTTAATTTTAGTAAGATTTTAGATTTTGTAAAAACTAAAATTGGTTCAAAAGATTTCAGTGTTTGCCTTAAAGATAAGAATGTCTTTCCTTCAGATTTTGATAATGTGAATTATCATCTTCTCATGAATAAAGACGGTAGATACGCATACAGACCTTTACAATTAGCTAATCCATATTTATATTATTTTTTAGCACGAGAAATTACAAAGTATGAAAATTGGGAATTGCTAAAAAAACGTTTTGGAGAATTCGAAAATAGAAATTGTGAGGTAGTCAGTATTCCACAAATTAATGATGATAAGGATGAAAATATTACAGCAACGTCAATAAAATCTTGGTGGGAACATATTGAACAGAGGTCTATAGAATTGTCATTAGAATATAAATATATTTTTGTAACCGACATTACAAATTGTTATGGCTCAATATATACCCATTCCATATCATGGGCTCTGCATGGAATAGAGTATGCAAAAGAACATAAAAAAGAAAAAAATTTAGGTAAACTAATTGATACCTATATCATGGGAATGCAATATAAACAAACAAATGGTATTCCTCAGGGTAGTGTGTTATTTGATTTTATTGCAGAAATGGTATTAGGGTATTCAGATTTGTTATTATATGAAGAATTACAAAGAATAGGAATTACCGATTATAAAATATTACGTTATCGTGATGACTATAGGATATTCAGCAACAGCAAGGAAGAACTTGAAAAAATAGCAATGACACTTCAAACTACTCTTGCTAAATTGAATTTTCAGTTAAACAGTTCTAAGACAACATTGAGCGAAGATATTATAGAAAGTTCTATTAAAGCAGACAAATTATTTTATATAGCCAATCTTCCTATATACAAGGGAGAAGAAACTGCTTTCAATACACTGCAACAGGAACTTCTTTATATATTGTGTTTATCAAAGCAATATCCTAATTCTGGTACAATATCCAAATTATTAACTATATTTTTAAAACGTATTTCTACAAAAGAACATTTATTGGAAAATGTAGGAGTTCTATCTGCCATAGTAGTAGAAATAGCGATGAATAGTCCTAAGGTTTATAGTTTAGCAGTTTCTATTATCAGTAATATGATTAAACATTTGGACAATACTGAAAAAAGAGAGGCTATGGCTAAAAATATCTGTAACAAATTCTTTCGTTTGCCGAATATTGGGTATTTGCAATTATGGATGCAACGAATAACTTTCCAAATGCATACCTCAATGGGCTATACAGAGCCTTTGTGTGAAATAGTAGAGAATAAGCCAAATGTACAGATATGGAATAATGAATGGCTAAAGGATGAATTAACAGCAGGATTTCCATTATATAGTATGTGTACTAATTGGCTTAGAGATGCATTTACTCCTATTATAAATATAGATGAAGTTTCTATCTTTGATTATTAATAGCAGGAGGTTGTGTCTGTTTTTGACATAACCTCCTGTTTACTTTCTCATTATTTATCCTCGTCATTGTCAAAACTAAGTGAAATCTGTATCGGGATTAAACTGCTTTGGAACAAAACAATAACTCTTTATAATAATACTTAAAGTAGTGGAAGCTACCGGTGTGGAACAGGATAAGAATCACCATGATTTCAATATCGCTAATGCCGTTTTGCTTGTTACGATACTTTTCCTTTTGTCTGTTTTTAACTATACAGATTATAATATGCGGAAGGACTTCGAAGTAACAAAGAAAGATTCTCGTAATAGAATAGAATTTTTCAGCGCATTTTGAGTTGTAACCATTTAAAAATTTCTATTTCTCTCGAACACGAAAAAGTTTGGAACATTATTATCCACAAGCCAAGGCTGGGGATAATATGCTAATAAAATTGCAAGATATTAATTGCTTTGGTAATTTTGCAATGATTGGTTCTGAGGCAAATAGTTCTGGCTCCAACTGGAATCCCATTGATAAAAAGAATTACTATCTTGATACAAAGTCAAACCAAGTAAGTGTTGCTTCTTTAAACTTTAGAGTTATGTTACAAATTTGCCAAGATAATTACGATGCTAGTATTAAAGATAAGACCTTAACACGTTCATTTGGATTAGAATGGAATGTTGATGATATGATTCAACATCAATAGAAGATGCTTGAAATCATTAAGATTGTAATGTATGAGCAGGTGTTCGCTATTTATGGTGGAACACATACAGGATTTTCAATAGATAATGTGGAAAAAATAGACATAAATGCTTATGACGGATACATGCCTTAATATAATAACACAGTTAACGGTTGAATTACATAAAGATGACATCTCAAAAGAAAAATTGGGGACTGGCGTTCTTTATACCAATAGGAAATTGTCTGGGGTGGTATATGTTTTGACGGCTAAACATTGCCTTTCGAAGTTAGGGGAAAAAGGTAGAGTATCGTTAAGAATTTATAACCCCGATACCAGTACATACGAATACGTTACCCCTGTTAAGCAAAGTATTTTGCTCCATTCCGAAGATGATACTGGTATAATTATTATTAATAAACGAGAGCTTGCATCGGTTGTCTCTGACCTTCCAACGGTGTATGTAGTTGATAAAAATTTTGGAACAGACGAAGCCGTGAGTAAAGGGTTCCCTCTGGCTACTCTTGATCAGACTAACGAAAATGGAGAGTCATTCTTGGCAATGATAAAAATGAATTACCTTCATGAAGATACAACAGAGAATGTATTCCAGCTTTCTACAAATGACGATTATAGTGAAGATACAATTGTTGGAATGTCAGGTTCCGGTATTTTTATAGAAGCTTGTGAGGAGTTGTATATTAATGGGATCTTCATTAGGTACACTGACGAAGAGCGTGGAAAGGTAATAAGTGCTCAGAGGTTGATTTCCTTCAATAAATTGCTGGAAGAAGAGTATAAAAAGAAAATGTCATTGTCATTTCTCGGACATCACGGTTTAGGACATAAGATATTAAAAAACAATGTTGAAGATTCCGTAGCAAACTTGGGGCCCAGATATTGTCAGAAAGTCAATGTGAAAACAGGAACTGCCAAGTATTTTGACTGCGTGGCAAAAACACCTGCATATTTTGAACGATTGTACAGGAGTATAGATTCCTGGTTAACAGAGAAAAGCTATAGAACAAGAAAAAATTCCAATAGAATAGGTCAGTTGGAATCTCATCTAAAAGAGATTAGAGAGGATTTTATTGTAACATTATCAAATTTGGATCAGCGTGTAAATGCGTTCATTGATTTATCAAGTTTGATGAAGCGTGTTAAATCTCTCCAAAAAGAATTAGAGGAAGTAAGACATAGATTTTATTCTGATTATTCTTCGACAAAAAAAGATGATAATGTAAGGAAAGAGCTCGAGGCTGATGAAGCCAGATTATCAGAAATATCTCAAGATTTGTATTCATTCACTGAAAACTTTGGAGATTTAAAGATTAATCTAGCAAACAGTCCCTATTTGATAATTAAGGGTGAAGCTGGTTGTGGAAAGTCGCATTTGTTAGGTGATGCTGCCAGTAAGAGAATCGATGATGGTCTGCCCACTTTGTTGTTCTTAGGAACAGACTTCTCTGAGGGAACTTATGAAACAACCATTACTTCAAAAGTAGGTTTTGTGGGTACTTTCCAGGAATTCCTATCCAGTTTCAATCAGATAGGTACCCAAGTAGGTTCGCGAGCACTTCTGATGATCGATGCGCTGAATGAAGGACCTCAGGCTGTATTATGGAAAGATAGACTTTCTGGACTTATCAAGTCTCTTAAAGACTATCCTGCGATAGGTTTAGTAGTGTCAGTGCGTGATACATACTTTGATGATGTTATTCCTGATGGGGTGGAAACTGATTTGGGAGCTACAGTTATTGAGCATAAAGGATTTAAAGGTCTGGAATATGAGGCGGTAAAACAGTTCTGTTGGGCGTATGAGTTGAACTTACCCAATGTTCCCATTCTGACACCTGAGTTTTGTAACCCTTTATTCTTGAAGATAATTTGCGATACACTTGAAGCCTCTGGAGAGAAAGATTTTCCTAAAGGATTCAATGGCGTTTCATCACTGTTTAGTCAGTACTTCAAGAATTTGGATAAGAAGTTTGCTGAAAAGAGACCCGAATATAAATATAGGGATGTTGTCAGTGCGGCAGTTAAGCTGCTGGCATTCCCTATATTTGAGGCTAAATATAATATTCTGAATATAAAAGATGCAGATTCATTATTACAACAACAATTTCCTTCTTGTCATAATTTGCTCGCAGATCTAATAGACAACAATTTGCTGCTTAAAACGAAGAATTCTTTTGATGAAGAAAATATCGACGGTGTTGTTTTCTCTTATCAGAGAATCAGTGATTTTATAATTGCACGTGAAATTGTCAATAAGTTTCAAGACTGGGAATCGTTTGCAGAAAACATAAATACAGACAAAACTTTGCATTCCATTTTTGTAGATAAGCATTGGGCATTCAAAGGAATTCTTGAAGCCATGGCTATCTTAATCCCCGAGAGATTTTCTCATGAGATGACAGATATTATTCGTTTTATTCCAGAAGATGAGTATGAAAAAGTATATTATACATGTTTTAATACAATTTCTGAGGTTCAGATAAATAGTTTGTGTTGGCGCACAATAGAATCTATTGACAAGAAAACTATAAGGCAGTTTCTAGGCTCCAAATATTGTAATATAGATTCTGATTATTGGTATAATAAACTGGTAGAGCTTTCTACTATTCCTAATCATCCTTTTAATGCTGATTATTTTCATGCACTAATGATGAGGTTTACCATGCCAGATCGTGATGGCAGATTCCAATTCTTTTTCAATGGTTGCGCAGGATATGATGATAACAGATGTGCCAACCCTCTGCGGCGTTTGATAGACTGGGCATGGTCTGAAAATGTATCTGTAAAAGCGGATTCCGAATCGACCAGATTAGCAGCCGTTATGCTTTGTTGGCTGCTGTCATCAACATATATCAAACACAGAGATGAGGCTACAAAAGCTCTTGTCAACCTTCTTTCTGAGCAGGTAGAAGTATTGATTGAAACACTACGTAAGTTTGAGAATGTGGATGATATGTATATCTATGAACGATTGTATGCTGTGGCTTACGGGGTCGCATTGCGGACTTCATCACGCGATGGGCTGATGAAACTTGCAAGATATGTATATGAGACCATATTCAAACGTAATAACCCACCAAAAAATATTTTACTGCGAGATTATGCAAGAAATATTGTTGAATACGCTAAATATAAGGGGGTTATAACTGCTGTTGATATGAAAAAGGTTCGCCCGCCATATACTAGCACACTCCCCGCATGGCCTACAGATGATGAGGTTAATCACTTTCATATAGATTATGATGCACCAGATTTCAAGGAAAGAAAAGGTTCAGAGCAAAACCTGATTTGGGAATCTGTAAAAGGAGGGTTGGCGGATTTCTGGGATAAGTTGGCTAAGCCGACAATCGAACACTTTTATCCGATATCAATTTCTGAAGAAAAAGAATTTGATAAAGCATTACGCCTGTTTAAAGGAGATATGAAGAAACTAGCCAGAATAATATGTGAAAGAAAAGCTGTTTTAATATTAAAAAGGCAGAAAGGGCCAAAGGATGCCAGCATAAAAAATACAATACTTGAATTAATTTGTAACGAGACTGAAAAGTTAATGTCGGAAGAGCAAAAAAAAGCTTTATACGATGTCATGATTCCTTTTAAAGTAAGGGAATTGCCTTTAAAGCAACATCATTATGGCAGATTTCCAACAGAAGGGGTTAGAAATTGGATTGTTAAGAGAGCCTATGAATTAGGCTTTGATGTGAATTTGCATGGTTATTACGATTGTTTTGCGAGGAAATGGACGTTCCGTAGTTCGGATAAAAGAATAGACCGTATAGGAAAGAAATATCAGTGGATAGCCTTCTATGAGATTATGGGGATCTTGGCAGATAATTACAAATTTGAGGATGATTATGCAAATGAGGGCTCTGGAGGATATGAGCTGTTTCATGGAACGTGGCAATCTTTTCTGAGGAATATCAATCCTTCAATAATTGCAAGAGTAAAAAGCGTTGAAAGTGAGGATACGGATGATAACAGAATGGCAGAAGAACACGAATGGTATAATAATGAAGAACAGTTTGATAACTGGAAATACTATGATGCACATGAATCATGGGCATCTATGATTAGAGATTTGCCAGATCCAGTTTCTTTAATCCAAAAGTTGGACGATGACGGCATCGAATGGTTGTCCCTGAATAACTCCAGGAGTTGGGATGAACCCAAAGACATTGGTAAGGAAAAATATGAGTATAAACTTTTAAAGCATGATGTATATTTGGCTGCAGATGCTATCCTCGTAAAGCAACAAGACAAAGAGAAAGCAATACAGTCTTTAGATGGTAGGGATTTATGGGATGGCGTGGAATTACCGACCGACGATTGGCAATATTTGGTGAACAGGGAAAAATACTGGTCACCAGCATATAAAGACGTTTATAGGGACCGACAAGGTTGGACAAATTCAATAGATGGGTTAGATGTACCCTATTATTATTCTTATGAGCAGGCCTGCGGGCATATTGAAGATGATCAGTCAGGCACTATCAACAAATATAGCATTCCGTGTAGGTTATTATTCGAGGGTATGGGCATGGAGTATGATTCACATGACGGTCAATATTTGGATAAAGATGGTAACCTTGTGGCGTTAACATACGGGTATAACCAGATTTTAGTTAAAAAAGAGCCTCTTTTACGATTCCTAAAGCAAAGTGGACTGGTCATTTTGTGGATTGTGCGGGGGGAAAAGCGGGTATATATAAGTGGAGGAATGGGATGTCAGTGTTTATATGCCCCATGTGGAGTATATTATTTGGATGATAACAATGTCCCAGAAGGTGTCCTTAGAACATATAAGAGAGTGTGATATGAAACTGTTCTGTTATAAAGCAAAGTGTGGAGATGCATTTCATCTACAATATGAGGGTGAAAGCGGTATGTGTCGTAATATATTTCTTGATATGGGGTACTCCAAAACTTATACTCAAGTGTTGAAAGGTGTTATTTCAAATATTATGGGGAGTTCAGAACAGATAGATGCTTTGTTCCTGTCTCATATCCATGATGATCATATTGGCGGAGCTAGTAGATTTATAAAAGATATTCAAAAAGATTGTACTTTGGGGAATATTGTTAGTAGGTGGATATATAATCCACCAAGAAAGTATGACGTTGAGCAAGCCTCTGATAATAAGAACGGGGTGCTCTGTGGCATAGTCTCAGGGGATAAGGTCTATGAATACATCCAGTCACATAGCCCGTTAGATTGGGGGGATGTTATAGAAGGGATGTCTTTCAGTATTGACGGAATGACGGTAACAATCCTTTCTCCTGATGAGGGCAAACTGAACCTGCTTAGGGAAAAATATTCAAACAATCGTCCACTGTGTAAGTCTGAAACAAATGAGGTTAGTGTTGAAGCGGGCAATGTTGTCGATGATTATGCAACATTACTTAATGATTTTAATATAGAATGTTTTCAAGAAGATACGAGTGTTGAGAACGCCAGTAGTATAGCCGCATTGTTTGAGTATGTGGGGAAAAGAGTTTTATGGCTTTCAGATTCAGTACCATCAGTTATAATGAACTCATTGTTTAAACTAGGATATAGTGAAGTGAACAAACTGCACTGCGATGCTGTTTTGCTTTCGCATCATGGAAGTGTAGCAAATAATAGCTTAGCCCTATTTAAGATGATACAATGTAGAAAGTATATTATTAGCGCTGATGGAATAAATCGCCATTGTCTACCAAACAAAGAAACTGTAGCAAGGATTATTTCCGCTTCTTCGAAACTACCTGTAACTCTGTATTTTAATTATGATGATGGCCGGTTGGTGAGAATGTTTAAACCAGATACTCAAGAGTATGTAAAATCAATTATTGACATTCATTATTTGCATGATATGGAGGCAATCGATTTTTGAAGGCTATTTGACAGACCACATAAAACTTGCTTATAGAAAACGATATGTTATTGCATTTCCATTTTGCTGTATCATTTCAGTAATCAAGAATTATAGGGAGCTTATTAATATCCTTTGAAGAAGGGATGATAAAAAGAATATATTTGAAGCATCTCCGATGAAATATTTCTATCCCTTGAGGAAAAATATTACTACGTGGATAGATGGGGATAAATTGGGCGGAAAACGTCAAATATGCAAGTAAAAAAACAAAACTTGTAAATTCTTAGTGTTGAAATAAAACGAATTATGAACCATATTTGCAAATAGCATGCTTTTACTATTATGTATGGTGTGATTCCTAATTAAAATATGTCAGAATTTTTCCTATGAGTTGTTCTTTGTCAACGTATGCACGTAATACATCTCGTTATAAGTTTTAATCCCCTTAATTAAGAACTGTATGTCGAAATGCTTGCTGCACAAGTGGCGTACTTTACGGTCTTTGTTTTTGTAGAGACTCTGCATTATCAGTTTCACCGCAACGGTTTTTTATTCCTAATTCCTAGAAATAGTTGTTAATGCGGGGGATAAAAAAGTTGCTTGTGGTTTCTTCTAAGAAGTAATGAAGAAGCTGTATTCAGAAGGGATTATAGAACATGTAAAAACATAAAAGTGAGACTATGATTTGGAACTATGAGTCGAAAAATGTACCTTTGTACTGTAATGATGAGGCATAGACAAGAGAAAGTCTATGAGTGACATAAAAAGACAGTTTTCAGTTACTAAATCGTTACACTTGAAAATTTGAACTGAATTAAAACGATGATTTACATAGACTTAAGAGAGAAAGGTTCATAATCCTGTCTCTCCGCCAATAAGAAGTGTAAATCAAGCATTTGCGAGGTTTACACTTTTTTTATATCCCGAATTAGAATCTCTATCTGTTTTATTGGAGCATCCAACAACTGAAGTGTCGTACAAGTCTATATACATAAAATGGTTCCAATAAATATTATTTTAATACAGAACTATAAAATTCAGTTTATATTTGTTGAATACGTTATAGTTATGTAATTTTATGACTTCAATAAAAAAGTATTTTATAGCATATCAAGCCATTTACATAAAAACTGAATATGATAAATATATATCCTATTTTCTACAACAAAAAGCAATATCTCGATTTACTGCTCCTTGCTGATGAGCAAGAATCCATGATCGATCGCTATTTAAAACGCGGAGACATGTTCGTTCTAGCTGAAAACAATGAGGTAAAAGCTTCATGCGTTATAACTGAAGAAGGTAAAGGTATCTACGAAATCAAAAACATTGCTGTCTATCCACAGTTCCAGCGTCAGGGATATGGAAAAAAGTTGATATTCTTTCTTCTGGAACATTATAAAGCCCGATGCCATACAATGCTTGTCGGAACCGGAGACTCTCCTATAACTATAGCCTTCTACAAAAATTGCGGATTTGTATATTCACATCGGATACCCAACTTTTTCACCGACAATTATGAGCATCCGATTTTTGAAGTAGGTAAACAATTGAAAGATATGATTTACCTTAAAATGAACATAAGCAAATAAGGAGCAACGTAAAAACTTAAGAGATTCGTCGACTAAAATATAGAGTTTCTCTAACCTATACAGAAAGAACTACACACTTACCTAAAAACGAAAAACATCAAATATAAAAACAGGCAGTCTGCCCCACTTGTTAAATTCCTGACATTTCGTTATATTTGCGCTCAAAGATTATAACAATTAACATACCTATATTTAACAAAATGAAGAAATGTTTATTCATAGCTGCCTTCGCTCTGGCATTGGGAGGAAGCAGCATGGCACAAAGTACCAATCCATTTCTATCAGAATCGTATGGTACTCCGTATGAAATTGCTCCATTCGAAAAAATTACTATCGACAACTACCGTGAAGCGTTCCTGAAAGGAATGGAAGAACAGAAACAAGAAATCAATGCTATTATCCGAAATCGCGCAGTACCCGACTTCGAAAACACTATCGTTGCACTCGACCGCAGTGGAAAACTGCTTACTAAAGTAGAATATGTTTTCGGACCTATCGCTAGTAGCAACTCAACCGAAGAGACTCGCGCTTTGGAAAAAGAACTGTCTCCATTATTTTCTGCACACAGCGATGATATTTACTTGAATCCATTGCTTTTTGCAAAAGTGAAAGAAGTTTACGACAATCAGAAAAAATTTGGATTAGATAAAGAACAGACCAAACTACTGGAAAATGTGTACAAGCGTTTTATCCGTGGCGGCGCTGGATTAAATGATGAGCAGAAAGCCGAATTACGTAAGCTGAACAGTGAAATATCACTGCTGGAACTTACATTCAGCCAAAACCTGATGCACGAAACCAATAACACATTTGTTACAGTCGACAAGCTGGAAGAACTGGAAGGACTTCCAGAAGCAAATATCGAAGCTGCCGCTAAAATGGCAGAAGAAAACGGACAGAAAGGAAAATGGATGTTCAATATGCAGCGTCCAAGCTGTAACCCTGTTCTACAATACTGTAAAAACCGTGAATTGCGTCATCGCGTATATGATGCATATTACAATCGAGGAAATCAGAACAACCAGTATGACAATAAAGAAATATCTCGCAAACTGGTTACCTTACGCTTACAAAAAGCTAAGCTGATGGGATATGAAGATTATGCTTCTCTTGCCCTCGACAATCGTATGGCAAAAAACGAACAGAATGTATACCGCTTGCTCAACCAGGTATGGACTCCTGCTGTAGAAAAAGCTAAAGAAGAGCTGAATGATATACGTGCTGAAATAAAGAAAGATGGCTATAACTTCGAGCCGGAAGGATGGGACTATATGTACTATCTTAATAAAGCTAAACAAGCCAAATATGCTATCGATGAAGATAAAGTTTCAGAATACCTTGAAATCAACAATGTACTGAAAGGTATCTTCTATGTAGCAAACAAACTTTATGGCTTGACTTTCAGAGAATGTACAGATAAATTCCCTGTGTATGAAAAAACAGCTCAGTCATGGGAAGTGATCGATAAAGATGGTAAAGTACTTGCCCTTTTCTACAGCGACTATTACCCGCGTGACGGTAAAGGAGCCGGAGCCTGGTGTACAGGTTTCAGAGATCAGAGCTATAACGGCAATGAACGAATTCTGCCAGTGGTTGTAAACGTATGCAACATGACAACAGCAAGCGGTGACAAACCTGCTTTGCAAAGCATTGACAATGTAACAACCATGTTCCATGAATTTGGACATGCCTTGCACAGTTTCATGTGCGACGTACACTACCCGGGAGTTTCCAATGTTGAACGCGACTTTGTAGAACTTCCTTCGCAAATAAATGAGCACTGGGCATTCGAACCGGAAGTGCTGAACATCTACGCCAAACACTACAAAACAGGCGAAGTAATACCAATGGAACTGGTAAAGAAAATAGAAGAAAGCGCTAAATACGGTCAGGGTTTTGCTACAGTAGAATACCTGGCTGCTTCGCTTACAGATATGGACTTACATACACTGAAAGAAGTTCCTTCTGACCTGAATGTTATGGAGTTCGAATCTCAAAAACTGAAAGAACGCGGAATTCCTTCACAAATCTATCCACGCTACCGTGTTACCAATTTCAGCCACACAATGGGAGGTGGATATACAGCCGGATATTACAGCTATATGTGGGCTGAGGTATTAGACTGTGACGCATTTCAGGCTTTCAAGGAAACAGGTGACATCTTCAACAAAGAAATGGCAGACAAATTCCGTAAATATATCCTGACACCGGGTGGCATCGACGATGGAATGACTATGTATAAGAATTTCCGTGGCCGCGAACCTAAGATAGATGCGTTACTCAAAAATCGTGGTTTACTGAAAGAAGAACCTCAAACACTAATCAATGGAGATATCGAAAAAAGATAAGCATCTCTAAGATATAAGTAAAAAATCGCTTCGGAGCATCTTAACATAAAGAATCCGAAGCGATTTTTTCATTTTTATTCATTCCATGTATAACCTTTATACATCCAATTCTTTTAACAACAAAAAAGTGTCAACATTCTGATTCCACCCGAAAATTTGCCCAATATCCCTTAAATTTTATCCTATTTAAAAGAAAATATGAGCAAAAATTTTTGTGTTTCTCTTCAATCCACTATATTTGTATACAATTTTGGTACAAAATGACGGAAGAAGACAAAAAGCTATTGAATACTTTCGAAGGGAAACTGAGGCATTTTATGTATTTATATGAAGAACAACAAAAAGAAAATGCATCTCTCCGTCAACTTCTTGCTGAAAAAGAAGTTGAAATAGCCGAACTTCAAAATAGCCAAAAAGAATTGGAAGCCATGTATACCAATTTGAAAACAGCTCGCATAATCAGTATCAACGACAATGAACTCCGAGATACCAAACAACGATTGGCGAAGCTTGTGCGTGAAGTCGACAAATGTATCGCTTTGCTGAATGAATAATTAAAACGGTGAAAAGAGCATGACGGACGACCAAATGAAAATACATCTGCTGATTGACAACGAACGATATCCGCTCATCATTAAACGTGAAGAGGAACAACTATATCGGGATGCAGCCAAACAGATTGATTATAAACTAAACAAATACCGCAATAAGTTCCCTAATTTCAATACTGAGAAGTATTGGGTTATGACAGCCCTGGAACTGGCTTTTGAAAATATGTCTATGAAAGACCGTAATGATACCACGCCTTATCTGGAAAAGCTGAAACAACTGGAACAAGATATAGACGAGTGTATCGGTAAAAAGAGTGAGTAAGCGTTTAGTAAACGGAAGATAGAAAACATTTGCGCACAAGCTTGACGTCAGGAAAACAGCCTGACAGAAAGTTTGTGCGTTTTTTATTTATATTTTAAACTACTTATAATGTTGACATTAGTAATATTAACGGTTATCGCCTTTCTGATTGGAGGGGCACTTTCATATTGCTTTTTCAAGTATGGCTTGAAAGCGCGATATGATAAAATTATAAAGGAAGCGGAAACAGAAGCTGAGGTTATAAAGAAAAACAAACTTCTGGAAGTAAAAGAGAAATTCCTGAATAAAAAGGCTGATCTGGAAAAGGAAGTTGCTCTTCGTAATCAAAAAATTCAACAGGCAGAAAACAAGCTGAAACAGCGCGAAATGGTGCTGAACCAGAAAAATGAAGAGTTGCAGCGTAAACGCAACGAGAATGAAGCCATCAAGGAAAATCTGGACGCACAGCTGGTTATCATTGAAAAGAAGAAAGAAGAATTAGATCAGTTACAATCACAGGAACGTGAGAAACTGGAAGCACTTTCAGGACTTTCTGCTGAAGAAGCAAAGGAACGTCTGGTAGAATCATTAAAGGAAGAAGCCAAAACTCAGGCTCAATCTTACATCAATGACATTATGGATGATGCTAAGCTTACAGCAAACCGTGAAGCTAAACGCATCGTTATCCAATCTATCCAGCGAGTTGCTACAGAAACTGCTATTGAAAACTCTGTAACGGTATTCCATATCGAATCAGATGAAATAAAAGGACGTATCATTGGTCGTGAAGGCCGTAACATCCGCGCGCTGGAAGCAGCAACCGGAGTCGAAATCGTTGTAGACGACACACCTGAAGCAATCGTATTGTCTGCATTCGACCCTGTCCGCCGTGAAATTGCACGTCTAGCCTTACATCAGTTGGTTACCGACGGACGTATTCATCCGGCACGCATCGAAGAAGTTGTTGCAAAAGTGCGTAAGCAAGTAGAAGATGAAATCATCGAAACAGGTAAACGTACTACAATCGACTTGGGTATTCATGGCCTGCATCCTGAACTGATCCGTATCATCGGTAAGATGAAATATCGTTCTTCTTATGGACAGAATCTGTTGCAGCATGCACGCGAAACAGCCAACCTGTGTGCTGTCATGGCTTCGGAACTGGGACTTAATCCGAAAAAAGCTAAACGTGCCGGATTGTTGCACGATATAGGTAAAGTACCTGATGAAGAACCAGAACTACCACACGCATTACTTGGTATGAAGCTGGCTGAAAAATATAAGGAAAAACCTGATATCTGCAATGCTATCGGAGCTCACCACGATGAAGTAGAAATGACCAGCTTGCTGGCTCCTATCGTACAGGTATGTGATGCTATCTCTGGTGCACGTCCGGGAGCACGCCGCGAAATCGTAGAGGCTTACATCAAGCGTTTGAACGATTTGGAACAGCTTGCAATGTCTTATCCGGGTGTTACAAAAACTTACGCTATTCAGGCAGGTCGCGAGTTGCGCGTAATCGTTGGTGCAGACAAGATAGACGACAAACAAACAGAAAGCTTGTCTACTGAAATAGCTAAGAAGATTCAGGATGAAATGACTTATCCGGGACAGGTTAAGATTACAGTTATCCGTGAAACTCGTGCGGTTAGCTTCGCAAAATAAACAGCAAATAATCGAAAATGAAAATAAGCTCCGGTTCAGTCAAACCGGAGTCAACAATAAAAACAAGTACGGCAGCCTTCCTCTATTGGAAAGCTGCCGTACTTGTTTTTGAGCTACCAAAAGCTGTTTTCTAATTTCATTTCTGCTCTGATTGGGAAAGATTGAAAACAACTTTTGAAATTTCAAATATGCTTTTTTTACTTTTATATCCTTTACAAGAAAATAAGCACGTAAAAAAGGGAATGGTAGACATCCTACATGAAGGAAAGCTGGTATCAAAAACCCTCTTAATTTCCAACAAAGAACATCAGTATTGATACACTATAAAAAGCCTATACAGTTTTTTACAAGAACTGCCCCATGACTTTTTCTGCGCATGCATAACCTTCTTCATACAGACTGGTCAACTTCTTGATATCCTTCTCTATACGGTTGACAACAACCCGTTGTTCGGGACGGATTGCAATGATCCGACCTTCATCCTCCATCCGTTCAATCATTTCCAACTGTTGATTATAAACCTGACAACGCCGGCTTAACACAACGCGCAACCTTGGATAACGTGTATAAATAAACCGTGGCACCCGAATATCCTTCTCCGATTTACGATACCCTCTGTTTCGTGTCAATACGACAACATTGCGTTCATATCCCTGTTCTATGGCACGCAGTACAGGTATCGAATCGACTATTCCTCCGTCCAACATCGGACGTCCGTCGACATACGTAATGGGACAAACATAAGGCAAGCTGCTCGAAGCTTTTGCTATCGCCAGCAGGCGCTCTTTATCTTTCTTTTCTTCCAGATAACAGGCACGTCCTGTCACACAGTTTGTTGTAACCATTTCAAACCGTGCCGGATTTTCATAATATGCCTGATAGTCGTACGGGAGCAATTCTTCTGGAAAAATCTCGTACAATAGTTTTTGGTCTAGTATGCTATGCTGATACCACAAATACTTCAACCCTATATAATGATACTTTGCCATCATATCGATATTGCTATATTTGGCACGTCCACGCTGATGCGACATGTAAGAAAGTCCATTACATGCTCCAGCCGAAACACCAATACCATATGGAAACTCGATATGATGATCCATGAAATAATCTAATACTCCGCAGGTAAAAACCCCACGCATGCCTCCTCCTTCAAGAACAAGGCCCATATTCTTCAAATCTAGTTTCATAACATACAATAGTTTAGTTTCACAAAGATACATTTTTTAGGAAAATGGTTAGGACATAATTCAATTTAATTTCCTACTTTTGCAACACTTATTACAATAATTTCACTTTAACAATTACAATATGTTCGAATCATCAGTATACCGCAATCGCCGTAAGGCACTTAGAGAGAAAGTCAGTAGTGGTATTATCCTGATACTGGGAAACAATGAAGCCCCTGCCAATTATCCCGATAATACATATAAATTCCGTCAAGACAGCTCGTTCCTCTATTTCTTCGGACATTCACATCCCGGATATGCAGGAGTGCTGGACGTTGATGCTGAGGAAGATTATTTCTTCGGCGATGACGTAACGATGGACGACATTATCTGGATGGGCCCTCAGCCCAGTGTAAAGGAACTGGGAGAACGTGTAGGAGTGAAAAAAAGTTTTCCGTTTGCACGACTGAAAGAAGTAGTAGGAAAGGCCATATCACAACGACGCAAGATTCACTTCCTGCCTCCTTACCGCTACGACAACATGATGCTTCTGGAAGATTTGACCGGAATCCGTGCTTCCATGACCAGACAACATGCTTCATTGGAGCTGATAAAGGCTGTAGTAAGCCTGCGTTCAGTAAAAGAAGCATGCGAAATTGAGGAAATAGATAAAGCCTGCAACATCGGTTACGAAATGCATACGGCTGCCATGCGCCTGTGCAAACCGGGAGTTTCGGAACAATATATTGCCGGCATACTGGATGGTATTGCTGCATCATACGGAAATATGGTATCGTTTGCCACTATCCTTTCACAGAACGGACAGACGCTTCACAATCATGACCACAGCCAGATTCTTCAGACAGGCCGTCTGATGCTGACTGATGCAGGTGCAGAAAGCGTTACCAACTACTGTTCCGACCATACCCGAACCATACCTGTAGGCGGTAAATTTACTGACCGCCAGCGTGACGTATACAGCATCGTACTGGCATGCCACGACCGTGCTTTGGAACTGGCTCGCCCGGGAGTTACTTATAAGTCTGTCCATCTGGATGTTTGCAAGGTGCTGGCTCAGGGATTGAAAGATCTTGGATTGATGAAAGGCAATGTAGATGATGCCGTAGCTGCAGGAGCTCATGCACTGTTCATGCCTCACGGTCTGGGACATATGATGGGAATTGACGTTCACGACATGGAAGATTTAGGACAGTGCTACGTGGGTTACGACGATGAAACTCGTCCTTCCGATCAGTTCGGACTAGCTTCTTTGCGTATGGGACGTCGCTTGCAGGAAGGCTTCGTCATCACAGACGAACCGGGATGCTATTTCATTCCGGCACTGATCGACAAATGGAGAGCAGAAAATATTAATACTGAATACCTGAATTTCGATGCTATAGACAAGTTCAAGGATTTCGGTGGCATTCGTCTAGAAGATGATATTCTGATTACTCCGGAAGGTTCACGCTTTACTGGCGACAAGCGTATCCCTATTACCATCGAAGAAGTGGAAAAGATTATGAATGAACAATAATAAATAAACAAATAATAATTTAACCCTAAAAGAAACAATGAATAAACTTGTTGCGATTTTAGCTTTGGGTGTATGCTTCAGCAATGTATATGCTAAAGGCCCCAAAAAGAACAAAGCTGAAGAAGAAGGCTTTGTGTTTACAACTGTAAAGGAAAACCCTATCACTTCTATCAAAGACCAGAACCAGTCAAGCACTTGCTGGTCGTTCTCAACACTGGGATTCCTCGAAGCAGAACTGTTGCGTGCAGGAAAGGGAGAATTCGATTTGTCTGAAATGTTTGTTGTACACAAAACAATGGAAGACCGTGCTGTAAACTATGTACGCTATCACGGTGACGCTTCTTTCTCTCCGGGTGGAAGCTTCGAAGATATCGTAGTTTGCTACGAAAAATATGGTATGGTTCCTCAGGAAGCTATGCCGGGTATCATGTACGGCGATTCACTTCCTAACCATAACGAACTGGATGCTGTAGCTTCAGGTTATATGAACGCTATCGCTAAAGGCGGATTGAAAAAGCTGTCTCCGGTTTGGAAAAACGGTATCAAGTCTATTTATGACACATACTTGGGAGAATGCCCGAAAGAATTTACTTACAAAGGTAAGACTTATACTCCGAGAACATTTGCCGATGAAGTATTGGGTCTGAACATGGACGACTATGTTTCACTGACATCTTACTCTCATCATCCATTCTACACTCAGTTCAATATCGAAGTACAAGACAACTGGCGTAATGCACTTTCGTACAACTTGCCTATCAACGAACTGATGGCTGTTATGGAAAATGCAATCAACACTGGCTATACTTTCGCATGGGGTGCTGATGTTAGTGAACAAGGCTTTACTCGTGATGGTGTAGCTGTATGTCCGGATGCAGAAAAAGGCGCTGAACTGACAGGCTCTGATATGGCACGTTGGTTAGGTATGAGCCAGGCAGACAAACGTAAAGAACTGACAAGCAAACCACTTCCTGAAATCACTGTAACTCAGGAAATGCGTCAGGAAGCTTTCGACAACTGGGAAACTACCGATGACCACGGAATGGTTATCTACGGTATTGCTAAAGACCAGAACGGAAAAGAATACTTCATGGTAAAAAATTCATGGGGAACTGAAGGCAAGTACAAAGGTATCTGGTATGCATCAAAAGCATTTGCTGCTTACAAGACTATGAATATTTTGGTAAACAAGCATGCCATTCCTGCTGACATAGCTAAAAAATTGGGATTATAATTAGTTAATATAGACCAATTATAAATAATTAAGCGGCTAATCTCCGAAAATAAATAGGAGATTAGCCGTTTTTTTCTTTCTTTTTTTCTAATTTTACAGATTGAATAACTAGGGTAAAAAAGCTTTTTGCCCGTGTCTGAAAAAGAAAAGAAAGAAAAAAATATATATAAATGAATTACAAATGGAATTATCAACCTCCGACACTAGAACAGCGGGAAGCAGCTAGAGCACTGGCTAAAGATATAGGAATCAGCCCTATATTATGCCGGCTTCTCTTGGAAAGAGGAATAACCTCTACTGCCGAGGCCAAACGATTTTTCCGCCCTCAGCTCAACGAACTGCATGATCCGTTCCTTATGAAGGACATGAGCATTGCAGTAGAACGACTGAACAAAGCTATGGGACGGAAAGAACGTATCATGGTGTATGGAGATTACGATGTAGACGGTACTACAGCAGTCGCATTGGTTTATAAATTCCTTCAACAGTTCTATTCGAACATCGACTACTACATCCCCGACCGTTACAACGAAGGGTATGGAGTATCGAAGAAGGGAGTGGATTATGCTGCCGAAACAGGCGTAAAGCTTATTATTGTATTAGACTGCGGTATCAAAGCCGTGGAAGAGATTACGTATGCCAAGGAAAAAGGCATCGACTTTATTATTTGCGACCATCATGTGCCAGATGATGTGTTGCCGCCTGCTGTTGCCATATTGAACCCTAAGCGGTTTGATTCAACTTATCCGTACGATCACCTCTCAGGATGCGGTGTCGGATTTAAGTTCATGCAGGCTTTTGCCATCAATAATGGAATCGAGTTTCATCAGCTCACTCCACTGCTCGATTTGGTTGCAGTAAGTATCGCCTCAGACATCGTACCTATAATGGGAGAAAACCGCGTGCTTGCCTATCATGGGCTGCGTCAACTCAATTCTAATCCCAGTATCGGGCTGAAAGCCATCATCGATGTTTGTGGTTTGTCCGAACGGGAAATCACGATGAGCGATATTGTCTTTAAAATAGGTCCCCGCATCAATGCATCCGGACGCATACAAAACGGGAAGAAGGCAGTCGATTTGCTGATTGAGAAAGACTTTCAGGCAGCACTCGAAAAGAGCAACCAGATAAACCAGTTCAATGAGACTCGCAAAGACCTGGACAAGAGCATGACCGAAGAAGCGAATAAGATTGTAGATCATCTGGAGAAACTGTCTGAACGCCGCTCCATCGTCATCTACAATGAAGCTTGGCACAAAGGAGTTATCGGTATCGTAGCTTCCCGATTGACGGAAATCTATTACCGTCCGGCTGTCGTTCTGACACGTACAGACAATCTGGCAACAGGTTCTGCACGATCGGTTTCAGGCTTCGATGTGTATAAAGCAATCGAACATTGCCGTGACTTGCTGGAAAACTTCGGAGGACATACGTATGCTGCGGGACTTTCTATGAAGATTGAGAACGTACCGGAGTTTACACGACGCTTCGAGCAATATGTAACCGATCATATCTTGCCGGAACAGACCAGTGCGACGATAGACATCGATGCCCAACTGGATTTTCGCGACATCACACCGAAGTTTTTCTTCGATTTGAAGAAGTTTAATCCCTTCGGTCCGGATAATCCGAAACCCGTCTTCTCAACGCTGAATGTTTACGACTATGGAACAAGCAAGGTGGTGGGACGCGATCAGGAACACATCAAGCTGGAACTGGTAGACAACAAATCGAATAACGTGATGAACGGCATCGCTTTCGGACAAAGTTCGCAAGCACGCTACATCAAGACCAAGCAATCGTTCAATATCTGTTATACGATTGAAGAAAATACGCACAAACGTGGAGAAATCCAATTACAGATAGAAGACATAAAACCTTCTTTCTAAACAATACATAATGATGAATGAAGAACGGAAACTGATGCAGTAAGTTCTTTCATTCATCATTATTCTTTCAAGACTTTCATTTATAACTTCTCATTCAACACCGTGGACTATAAAAGCATACTGAAACAATATTGGGGATACGACAGTTTTCGAGGTATCCAGGAAGATATCATCAACAGTATAGGCAGCGGACGAGATACACTCGGACTGATGCCTACGGGAGGAGGAAAGTCTATTACCTTTCAAGTGCCTGCCCTCGCCCAACCTGGATTATGTCTGGTTGTCACCCCTCTTATTGCCCTGATGAAAGACCAGGTACGCAATCTGCGCGACCGGGGAATAAAAGCAATAGCTGTCTATTCGGGTATGACGCGTGAAGAAATTGTCGTAGCACTGGAAAACTGCATCTTCGGCGATTATAAGTTTCTCTATATTTCGCCCGAACGACTGGACACGGAAATTTTCCAGACCAAGCTGAAAAGCATGAAGGTAAGTATGATTACCGTCGACGAATCACACTGTATATCTCAGTGGGGATATGATTTCCGTCCAGCCTACCTCAAGATCTCAGAAATCAGAAAACTGCTTCCAGGAGTACCAGTGCTTGCTCTTACAGCTACAGCCACGCCCGAAGTGGTAAAAGACATTCAGAAACGACTGGATTTCAGAGAAGAGAATGTTTTCCGGATGAGTTTTGAACGGAAAAATCTAGCCTATATCGTCCGCCGCACAGAAAACAAGGCTGAAGAACTTCTTCACATCCTGACCAGTGTACAAGGTTCAGCCATTGTATATACGCGCAACCGTAAAAAGACAAAAGAAGTATCTCAATTTCTGAATGAACAAGGTATTACTGCAACGTTCTATCATGCCGGACTGAACAATGATACCAAAGACCAGCGTCAGAAGGGGTGGATAAACGGAGAGTTCAGAGTCATGGTAGCAACCAACGCATTCGGTATGGGTATTGACAAGCCCGATGTACGACTGGTGGTACACATCGATTTTCCCGATTCTCCCGAAGCATATTTTCAGGAAGCGGGACGCGCCGGACGTGACGGACAGAAATCGTACGCGGTACTGCTATACGCACGAAGTGATAAAACCTTATTGAACAAACGCATAGCCGATACTTTTCCGGAAAAGGAATACATCCGTCAGGTTTATGAGCACATCAATTATTATTATCAGATGGCAATGGGCGACGGACTTGGCTGTACGTATGCGTTTAATATAGATGAGTTCTGCCAGAACTTCAAGCATTTCCCTATCCGGGTAGACAGTGCGCTGAAGATTCTTACCCGGGCGGGATATCTGGAATATACCGACGAACAGGACAATGCCTCACGCCTGATGTTCACACTGCGGCGTGATGAACTGTATCGCATCCAGGAAAATAATCCTGACACAGAGAATCTGATTCGCATCATTCTGCGTTCGTACACCGGTCTGTTCAGCGACTATGCCTATATCAATGAAGAAACGCTTGCATTAAGAAGCGGACTTTCCCGTCAGCAGGTGTATGAAACACTGGTACTGCTCACCAAACGGCACATTTTGCATTATATTCCGGGGAAGAAAACACCCTACATCATATATACACGCGAACGCCAGGAAAGTGAACGTATCGTACTGAACCGAGATGTTTACGAGGACCGGAAAGCCAGTTATGAGCAGCGAATCAAGGCCATGCTGGAATATGCCGATGCTGAAAACAAATGCCGGAGCCGCATACTTCTACAGTATTTTGGCGAGAAAAACGAACACAACTGTGGATTGTGCGATGCCTGTCTGGCGAAACACTCCTCGGGACTGAAACATGGAGAATTTGAAGACATACGCAACCAGATAATGGACATTCTGCAATCACCATGTTCCTCCCACGATCTGCTGGAAGCTCTTCCGGGAGATAAAGAAAAAAATACAAAAGCCTTATCATACCTACTTGCAGAAGAAGTGATCGGACAGGAACACGGGAAACTATATATCTGCAAATGAACATATTTCTAATACCGATTGTTATATAAGAAAAACACTGAATATGAAATCTAAATTATCAATTTTACTGCTTGGCATAGCTGGTTGGTTTGCATCACAACCTGCAAATGCCTGTACAGGTATCACACTGAAAAGCAAAGACGGAACTACAATCGTTGCACGTACCATCGAATGGGGCGGAAGCAACCTGAACAGCCAGTATGTTATTGTTCCAAGAGGATATACGGCACAGTCGTACACTCCTGAAGGAATCAACGGAATGAAGTTTACGGCACGATATGGTTATGTAGGACTTGCCGTAGAACAAAAGGAATTTATCGCTGAAGGCGTAAACGAAGCCGGACTGTCTGCCGGACTGTTCTACTTCCCGTCTTATGGAAAATACGAAGACTACAATGCTTCGGAAAAAGAAAATACAATCTCCGACCTTCAACTTGTTTCGTGGATACTGGGTAACTGTGCTACGTTGGATGAAGTGAAAGAAGCAGTAAAGAGTGTACATGTAGTCAACATCGACCCGCGTTCGTCTACTGTTCATTGGCGGTTTACCGATGCAGAAGGCAAACAGCTAGTGTTGGAAATTACAGAACAGACTCCGCATTTCTTCGAAAATACATTGGGAGTGCTGACCAACTCTCCGGGCTTTGAATGGCAGCTTACCAACCTGAACAATTATGTGAATCTATTCCCGGGAACCGCTCCGGCACAAGATCTGGGAACTACTCCATTGAAATCGTTCGGAGCAGGAAGTGGATTCCTGGGCATACCGGGTGACGTAACTCCTCCTTCACGTTTCGTACGTGCGGCTTTCTATCAGTCGACTGCCCCACTGCAGGATTCTGCCGAGAAAACAGTGCTTCAGGGCTTTCAGATTCTGAACAACTTCGATATTCCGGTAGGCATTGAATTCCCATTGGGAAAAGTTCCTGCCGACATTCCAAGCGCTACACAGTGGACATCGGCTACCGATATGACAAACCGGACTATCTATTACCGCACCATGTACAACAGTGCGATACGAAGCATCGACTTGCGGACCATTGATTTTGCTAAAGTGAAATATCAGGCCATCCCGCTGGACAACGTCAGCCAGCAGCCTATCGAGCAGATCAAGGTATCTCCATCTCCCAAGTCCGGTCGCAAATAGAAAGATAATCCATTTCGGGACGACTCCCGAAAACCAAAGCATAGAACGAGGTATCTCTATGCTTTACCCCCATAATCTGTTTCATTAACTCATCCCCCACGGGTGGCATCTCGAAATCGGAAATCATTACTACATCCGAGCGATGCCACCCGTTTGTCTGTATCAAACGGACAGCTTCTTTGAATGCCGGAACCATATTGGTTCCTCCGTCGAAACGATAATTCAGGAAATCTGCCAATAAAGGAAAATCTGCACGCAAGTCCTTTATCAGCATGCAGTGGATATCTTCGGCAAAATTAATAACATAGCATTTGCGATGCGTGCCGTCTACCAACTTTACCACAGCCAGCAGAGCTGACTTTGCCAGTATCTCACGCTTCCCCTGCATGGAGCCTGATGTATCCAGACAAACCACAAACGGTCCCTGTCCGCTTACCGGCTTTCTGCCTTTTTGAAGCACCGAACTGTCTTCTGCCGACCGACTGTCGAACACCTGCAAACGCTTCTCTACGAACTTCTGCATGAATACCGGACGAAGTGCCTCATCGGTCAGGTAACAATATTCTACCGGAAGCAGATGATTCAAATCGTTTCCCAATGTTATACCCTCGATATCGCTGCGTACAGCATGACGTACCAGTTGCTCTTCGCGTACTCCTCCCAACGGATCGAAGCTACGTTTCTCACCCTTACTGTGCTTTCCTAACACCCGCACCAGTTCACGAATGTGGCGATTCTGCTCCATAGCCTTCTCATAAGGCACGATACGCCGGTAAAGTTCCGGACGGTTCAACAACAACCATCTGACGCGCGAACCTGTCACACCGGCAACCGTTTTCAGTCCGTTCTGCTTGTCGAGCAAAACAAATCCTTCACACAACGACCCGATGTGATGATACTGATAATCGTATTCCTTGGTTGTGAGTAAGCGATGCCATTTATCCAGAAAAAGTTCCTGAAGGAGCTTCCGTTCGGGACTGAGCAAAGGCAGACGCTCCAGCCGCTCAATATAGTAAGCAACATCAAGCTCTGCAAGCGAATAACGTTTTCGGAAAGCAGCCTGCATACGATAAAGAAAATCCAGAAAATCAGACGGAAGCAACTGTTCATGCTCGTAAAACACCTCCCATTCGGGCGTATAACGTGAATAAAACTCCTGCAACGAAGGAGCCGTCTTCCGGTAATAATCCCACACCGTTTCCTCCAGTTCACCGGGAAGCACCGTACCACGCTGTAAAGCTTCGCCCAGGCAATCAAAGCACCTGCGCCGAAGCTCCTCCAAATAAATCGTTTTCAGATCCTTGATCCGGATACTCCTCGTTCTCTTTTCGGTACGCATGTTTCAGTTCATCAAGTTCATTCTTATATTTTGCCAGCGAATCCTGCTGCACACGCAGCATCTCTTCCATCGTCCGGCGCTGTCTGTCGCTCAAGAACAGATGATTGCGGCAATACTCCATCTCTGCTTCGAAAAACTCCCTCGTTCCGGCATCCACCCGCGAAAGAAGCTCTTCCAGTTCTCGGAAACGAGCGTTTAAATCGCTTTCCGGACGCACTTCAATTGCCGGAAGCGGTTCCGCATCGGGATTACAGCGCAAAGGATATTCATAATTGTTGATAAATACCGAACGTCTTCCCTTACGAAGGGAATAGATTTTGTTCTGAGGAATCTTCCCGCGCATGGAAAGATCGTACTTCTTCAGGATAAAGCACTGCGATTTATATTTGTCTTTATGCAAGTAGAAGAGTTTCCCCGTATCATCGAGCGACTGGAAGTCGGAAGCAAACATCAGCAGACGTCCTGCCAGCCGTACCCGCTCTATCTGATAATAATACGAATCTACCAGTGTCAGTCCGGGATCGTGATTTTCACGTACCGTACCTTCTGCCATCAGTTCCTCCTTCAGTGCCTGCAACTCACGGTCCACTCCCTGCAAGTTCAGCAGATAACCTTCAGCACTCTGCCGTATCGCTCCGGCAAGCATTTCTTCTGTTATATTCTTCTGTATCACATCGCTCCACAAGCAATGTGCCAGCAGCAGACAGTCCGACAGACGGACAGCTTCCGAACCGTTCAGGAAAGCCGACGTACGAAGCAGTTTGACAATCTTTTTCCAACGGCGGTCGGACACATACAGAGGAAGTTCCGCAGATTCTTCGTTCTGCAAGCGGTGGTTGTACTCCTCCATCTTTTCCTTCAGCAGATGGATGACTTCGAAAATGGAATAATGCAAGGTAATGCCCGCTATCTGCTGCTGCCATCCGGCATACTCCTCGTCACCGATGGCTAGTTCCTCCGGCACACATGGCTCACTCTCATCGGCAGAAGCAATCATCCGGTCGAAATCGGACAAATCTTCCACTCCCGTCACCATGACACGCAACAGAAAACGGTCCCACAAAGCCTCCAGTCCCTGTCCTACCGCCGGCAACTCATTCGATGCTGCTACCAGTCCCTTGAGCGGAAGCTGCATCGTCAATCGTCCGTTGCGGAAAATTTTCTCATTGATAGCCGTCAGCAATACATTCTGAATAGCAGGTCCCGCCTTCCAGATTTCATCCAGAAACACCACCGTAGCCGAAGGCAGATAGCCCTCAGTGACACGTTCGTACGTATCGCCTTCCTTCAGCTTGGAAATAGAAACCGGTCCGAAAATTTCATCGGGCGTACTGAAACGCGACATCAGATACTCGAAAGCCTCTCCCCGGCGGAAAGCCAGTTTCAGCCGGCGTGCCACCATACTCTTTGCCACTCCCGGAGGTCCCAGCAAGAAAATACTCTCACCTGCCACAGCCGATAACAACGACAGTGCAATAACATGCTCCTTGCCGAACACACGCTCGTTCAGCTGCTGCAACAACTGTTGTATGCGCAATTTCAAATCGTCCATGCTTTACGGTTTTAATTGATTTTTCTTTGCCTGCCAAACTACTCTTCCCGTCTGCATCACGACAGACAGAAAAATCAGTCCCAGTCCGGTATAGAAACTGAAATTCAGATCTTTCGCCTCACGGAAAATAATCATAGCCAGAATAATGCTGTAAATAGGTTCCAGATTGTAAGTCAGATTAAACGTAAATGCCGAAATCTTCTTCAACACCTGTATCTGAAGAATGTACAGCAAGACGGTACAAACCGAAGCGAACAGCAGCAAATAGCCGAAATCAGTAGCCGAAGGCAATATGGTTGGTACAGGAAAGAAATACAAATATACAGGAAGCATACAGGTCAGTCCCGCAAAACCTCCTCCCATTTCATAGAGCAAGGTAGTGCCCGACGGATAACCCGAAGCCACTTTCTTGTTGCAGATAGTAAACAGGGAAGCCAGCGCCGACGACACGACTCCCATCAGTATACCCGCACGGTAACGGGTGTCGAAGTGAAAGATAAGCACAATGCCCGCCACTCCTACCAGACTGAACAATATCTCACTTGCCGATACCCGATGCCGGTTGATTACCGGATCGAACAAAGCTGTGAAAAAGCTCATCAGCGACAGACAGACCACTCCGATGGATACGTTCGACGCCTTGATACTACCATAAAAAAACAGCCAGTGAACGGCAAGCAGCAGTCCCACCGAAGCAATACGCAATGCATCGCGGGCAGGAAGTTTCCGTAGTTTCTTCAGCAGAAAAAGTACGATATAAAACAATACACCAGCCAAAAGCATCCGATACCACACCAGCAGTCCTTCATTTAATGTAATCAGTCGACCGAAAATACCTGTACCTCCGGCTATCAGTACCGAGAGGTGAAGTTTGATAAAAGCCTCTTTCATTCGTTTTATTTTTTTCGGCGCAAAGGTACAAAACAATTTTATAGCACGAGAAGCGAACGCTACAAAAAGACATGGCATTAGAATTAACAAAAAGACAGAAAAATACCGCTTACATAAACAAGTAAGGGCAAAACTTCCCAACCAACTGACAAGCCTCAGTTACAAAATCTTTCTTCTACACGAGGGAAAGACTTTTCTATCAAAAAACAAAACCCTTCGAACAACCTTTTTAGCTAGTAAACGGCAGCATCTGACAGATATTCCCGCAAAAAGTAAAGGTTTTTCCCGCGGAAACAGACAGACTTTCCCGCGGAAAAAGAAAAAGAAGCCCACAGCCCGAAAAACTTTTGTACAACTTTTCTCAAAAACATCGGGATATTTTACTAAAGCTATCGAGATGTTTTGAAAAAACATGCTCAGAAAAGAATGAAAAGCTCTCGGGAAACAGCCTGAAATAGCCAGATGCTCCTTTGTAACCATCAGCAACAGGCTATCATTTTTCTTTCTATTCCGACCGATACTACCGAATATTTCTGCCACGCATACTTTACAAAGCAAAAACACGACTTTACCTCCATTCTTCTGACATTCGGAAAATTACCGGTTTCACACCGCTGCGTTTTTTACACCGGCCCTCCCCTGTTGCTCAAAAGAAGCGATTCTCAGAGACGTAGATTGACAGTTTGTCAAAAAGAAAATGTTTTATTATATTTGTTTTTAGATTTACCAGATTAAAAAGGATGGAAAAATAGATAAATATCCCTCATTCTCAAGAATAAATTAAATAAAAGTTTCTGCTACATATTAACATATATATTATGGCAAAGAAGCAACAATTAGGATATAAAGAAATAGAAGAGCGTTTAAGAATAATAAAAGACAATCACGTACCGGCAGAAGAAATAGGCTACCATATACTATACTCTTTTGGAAAAGGGGAGCGTGATATTGCCCGATATAAAGAAGGCAAAGGTATATTGAAAACATTTGAAGGACTACTTATCAAAGGATTGTTTTGTTTCAAATGCACAAGCACACTTAATTTGTCGGGAGAGCTAGAAAGATTGAAAGCAGATACCCAGGTACTAAAAGCCTTACCTAAAATCATAGCGGTAAGTGATGGCAAAACAATACTGGCATATGACCTTAGAGAAAAGGAAACATACGAGAATAAAGTAGATCGCCTATACTGCGTTTTTGATTTTTTTTATCCATTAATGGGAGTAGAACGTGTACATTATGTAGAAGAAAGTAAGGCTGATGTAAAAGCAGCAGAGAAACTTGCCAAGCTACATGATGAACTTCGTGCGTATAACGAGTTTAACAGTGAGGCTGATTTACACGACTTGAATATTTTTATAACCCGACTTCTTTTCTGTTTCTTTGCCGAAGATACGGGTATTTTTGAAGAAAATCTGTTCTCTGCTTCCATAAAGCAATTTACCAAACCTGATGGTAGTGATTTGTCGGATTATCTCGATGCTGCATTCAATGTCATGGATTGTGAAAAACGCAATGCGGACACTCTTTCCATTATCAAGCAGTTTCCATATGTAAATGGTGGACTATTTGCCAAACATATCCAAATACCAAAGATGGGAGCAAAAGCCCGCAAGATTATTATTGAATGTGGTGAACTGGATTGGGAAGACATTAATCCGGATATTTTTGGTTCTATGATTCAGGCTGTAGTAAACCCTGAGGTACGAGCCAATCAGGGTATGCACTATACCAGTGTACCCAATATAATGAAAGTTATCAATCCTTTGTTTTTGGATGAGCTTCGTGAAGAATATAGAAAATTGGATGAGCAGCAAAAACAACTTCAGCAGCAGTTGGATTTAGGAGCAATAAGACAAGTAGACTATTGCAACGCTTGTGCCCCTATTGAAAAGAAATGTCGCCAGCTCTTATTACGCATATCAAAGATGAAGTTCTTTGATCCTGCATGTGGAAGTGGTAATTTTCTTATTATCACGTATAAATCATTACGTCTGTTGGAAATGGATATTTTAAAAGTGATACGTTCATGTAAGCCTGGACAACAAGAACTAAACTTTATTGATGGCTCTTGTATCACATTAAAGCAATTTTATGGTATAGAATTGCTGGATTTTCCTCATGAAGTAGCCATGCTTTCACTATGGCTTGCAGAACATCAGATGAACCGTAAGTTCTCTGATGAATTTAAGGTAAATACACGAGCATTGCCTTTGCATAATATCACTCAAATAGTATGTGGTAATGCTTGCCGCATTGACTGGAATGAAGTGTGCCCACATGAACCGGAAGAAGAGGTTTTTGTATTTGGAAATCCACCTTATTTAGGAAGCCGATTACAAAATCACAAACAAAAAGATGATATAAAATATTTAATAGGTGATAAAGGAAAAAGTCTTGATTACATATCATGTTGGTTTGTTAATGCACAAAAATACATTAATAATACCAACGCATGTTGTGCTTTTGTATCAACAAATTCCATTTGTCAGGGAGAACAGGTATCATTATTGTGGGAAACTATTTTACATTCGATAGAGATAGGGTTTGCTTATAATTCTTTTAAATGGTCTAATAATGCCAAAAGTAATGCAGCTGTAATATGCGTTATTATAGGATTAAGAAAAAAAACAAACAAACCTAAGTTTATTTATAGGGATAACAAAAAAATAGAAACAGACTATATAACACCTTATTTAACGCAAGGAAAATCTACGTTTTCATTTATAAAGCGACATTCTGAACCAATTACAAGCGGATTTCCAATTTTAAGATATGGAAGTATGCCTAATGATGGAGGAAATTTAATATTAAATTCAGAAGAGAAGAAAAAGTTATTGTCAGAATATCCTATATTAAAAAACGTAATAAAAAGATTTATTGGCTCTTATGAATTTATTAATGGACAAGAAAGATGGTGTATTTTTATACCTGATTTACTGTTAAATGATGTAGTAAAAATAGATATAATAAAGAACCGATTAGAAAAAGTACGTAAACATAGGATTGAAAGTACTGAAAAATCAACAAGAGAATTAGCTAACTTTCCTCATAGATTTTATTTTACAGCATATAAACCTACAAATGCGATAATAATACCAAGAGTATCATCAGAAAGAAGAAAGTATATACCAATTGGTATCTTATCTCCTGAGAATATAATTTCAGATTCAGCATTAGCTATGTATGATGCATCAATATTAGTATTAGGTATAATAACATCATATATGCATATGGTTTGGATGAAATTTGTTGGGGGAAAGTTAAAAAATGATTATAGATATTCTCCAACATTAGTTTACAATACTTACCCCTTTCCTTCCATCAGTGAAGAAAAGAAAAAGCAAATAGAAGAAGCAGCAGAAAATGTATTAGTAACTCGTGCTTTCTATCCGGAAAAAACATTGGCGGAATTGTATGATCCGGACAAAATGCCGGAAGACTTGAAAGAAGCTCATGCAGTGCTTGATGATATAGTAGAAAGCTGCTATCCGGGTTATCCGTTTGCTAATGATGAAGCAAGATTGGAATGTTTGTTTAAATTATATGAGAAGATGACAAATAAAAAATAACATGGAAGTACAAAATATAGTAAATATAAATTACCAACAAACAGGAGCATCAAGCGCAACCAACAATTTGGGTATGCGTGAAATGCAAGCTAAGGCATATGAAGCACGTAACCAACGCTTTTTGCTTATTAAAGCACCACCAGCTTCAGGAAAGAGCCGTGCGCTTATGTTTATTGCACTTGATAAATTGGCCAATCAAGGAATAAAGAAAGTAATTGTGGCAGTACCGGAAAAGAGTATAGGCCGTTCATTTAAAAATACAAACTTAAAAGAACATGGCTTCTTTGAAGACTGGAAAGTGGCACAATATTTCAATTTGTGCGACACTTCAAATGAAAAGGATAAAGCTGACAGATTCTGTGAGTTTTTCAAACAGAAAGCTGCCAACATATTGGTTTGCGCACATGCGACACTGCGTAATGCTTCAGCCCAATTACCTGATGAAACATTCAATGACTGTCTTCTTGCAATAGACGAGTTTCATCACACCAGTGCTGATGCAAATTCAGGACTGGGAGATATAGTACGCCGTGTAATGAATCACACAAACGGGCACATTATAGCCATGACTGGTTCATATTTCCGCGGTGATGGCGTTCCCGTCTTACGCTCTGAGGATGAAGCACGCTTTTATCCGGTAACATATAACTACTATCAGCAGTTGAATGGCTACAAGTATTTGAAGAATCTTATTTTGGGGTATCATTTTTATCATGGTGTTTATCTTGACCATATATCAGAAGTACTTGATACACATAAGAAAACAATCATTCATATACCCAGTGTAAATTCACGTGCATCAACAGGAAAAACGAAGTACGAAGAAACAGCGGAGATAATGCGCCTGATAGGTAAAGTAGAAAGAAAGGACTACTATACCGGTATATATTATGTACGAACCAATGACGGCAGGTTATTGAAAGTAGCCGACTTGGTAGAGGATGATCAGAAAGACCGTAATATGGTACAGACATATCTTCAGAACATGAAAAAGGCTGATGATATGGATATTATCATCGCATTAGGAACAGCCAAGGAAGGGTTCGACTGGCAGTGGTGTGAAAACTGCCTGACTATCGGTGTACGTGGCTCTCTTACGGAAGTAGTGCAGATTATAGGTCGCTGCACACGTGACAGTGAGGGTAAAGAAACAGCCAGATTTGTAAACATGATAGCCATGCCTGATGCAGAACAGGCTGATGTAAAGGTGGCTGTAAATGATTTCTTGAAAGCTATTACAGCGTCTCTTCTTATGGAGCAGGTAATGGCACCGAACTGGCATTTCAAGACAATTAAAGAAGATAAAGAAAAGCCATCTTCTGAAGATTTAAGGAGTATAACAGTAGAAGGGCTGAAACCTTTATCCAGCGCAAAAACAAAGATGATTGTACAGGAACAGTTGGATGACCTTAAAGCCGCGATATTGCAGGATGAAATGGTAGTAAAAGCTATAAGCGGTTCTACAACTGCCGAACGCTTGAATAAAGAACTTATACCTAAAGTCATAAGGGAAAGATATACGGATTTGACAGATGATGAAGTGGAAGAAGTAAGACAACGTGTAATCTTAGACACTATATTCAAAAGTGGTGAAGTTGTAGATGATAAGGGAGAACCTATCACTTTTGAACCGGGAAAACAAGAAAAAGAGAGTGAAGGAAACAAGCTGCTGAAAATAGCAAACAGGTTTATAGAAATTGACAAATTGTCTATTAACCTGATTGATACGGTAAACCCATTTCAGAGAGCTTATGAGGTCATGTCTAAGTCTATTGATGCACCTACATTGAAAATCATTCAGAATACCATAGCTGAACAGAAGTTTAATCTGACCATTGAAGAAGCAATAACCTTATTCAAAGGTCCGTTAAAACAGTATATTCAGGAACATAATGGGAAAATACCATCAGCTGATGATCCGAACCCCAAAGTTCGAGAGCTGGCAGCTGCACTTCAGATGATGAAAAATCTGAAAGAAAGAAAAATGAGAGGTTTGGACTTTAATCCTGATGAATTTAAGAAATAAAACATATGGAATGGCCAAAAGAACTTTTAGATATATTCGAAGATCCTTTATTGGATGATGTCAGACCAAAAGCAACAGCACCAACAGCTAATGACCGTCTGGCAATGAAACTTGTGGAAATAACAGATTGGGTGGAGTCTCACGGTAGAGAGCCACAGAAAACAGGCGATTTACAGGAAAAGCTACTGTTTGCATCACTTAAAAGCATCCGAAATAATCCAAATAAAGTTTCATTAAAACCTTTCGACAGGCTCAATTTATTGGAGGAATAATATGGATATTGATAAAGAACTGGAAGATATATTGAATGACCCTTTATTAGAAATGACTGAAAAGGAGCGTTCTCTTTTTGAAATACCTGAAGATATGAAGAAGGTTATTGAGAAAAAGAGAAGCAAAGCTGACTATGTAGCTCAAAGAAAGCCTTGTGAAGATTTTTACAAATATCAGCCTCTATTTGAGAAGGTTCATGAAGACCTCAGAAAAGGCATAAGAAGCCTTGTTAAGTTATCAAAAACTGAAAATATAGAAGCCGGTCAATACTTCATCATTGATGGGCAGATGTTATACCTTGATTATCTTGATACAGAAACCAAATGGAAAGATAATGTAAGGGGTAAAAATGGAAGAACAAGGTGTATTTATGAGAATGGAACAGAATCTGATATTCTTCTTCAAACATTACGTAAAAATGTAATGGAGAATGGTTATGCAATTACAGAACCACAAGAGGAAACTCATAAAAAGTTCTTCAAAGAATCAGATATTAAAAGTACAGATAAAGTAACCGGATATATTTATGTACTACGTTCTTTATCAAATAATCCTTCAATAAAAGAACTGAATAATCTTTACAAAATAGGTTTTTCAACGACATCAGTAGAAGAACGTATAGCCAATGCAGAGAAAGAGCCGACATACCTTATGGCACCGGTTGAAATTATAGAAACCTATAAGATTGTGAACATGAACTCACATATCTTTGAAACTATAATACATCAGCTTTTCAATGCGGTAAACTTACAGATAAGTGTAACAGACAACAACGGAGATACACATAAACCTAAAGAGTGGTTTATTGTACCATTACATGTAATAAATACTGTCATAGAAAAAATAATGGATGGAAGTATAATTGATTATACTTATAATCCACAAATGGAATGTCTGGAAAAAAGGAATGTAAAGAAAGTATCAAATTATGATACAACAGGTATGAAGGTATTGAACTTGAACATAAAGAAAGTTTTCTTTGACCAGATTATAAAAGGAGAAAAGAAAACGGAATACCGGGAATTAAAACAAACAACCTTAAACAAATATACCTATATAGATGAAGCTGACGGCAAACGATATTTACGAAGATATGATGCCTTACGTTTATTTGTAGGATACAGGAAAGACAGGGAAAACGCACTTATACAGGTAATTGATATTACTTATAATGAGGGGGTTGTGGAATATCATTTAGGAGAAATATTGAGTCATGAAAAGTAGGTTATTTATTTTAAAATCGTTTTGAAGATGAACATAATAACAGATAAAGATCAGGTCTTTTATTTCTGCAAGAAAGAATATCACGAAAAAGAAAAGGATAATGTACCTGAAGATGACATAGCATATTACGGATGGAGTAATAATATGAATTTAGATTTTGGCAGCTACATAAGAGGTTATAAGTATGCAGCAGAAGCAACTTATAATGAATTTAAAAATTGTAATGGTAGAATTTATATTCAAGATACGATATGCTATCCGTTAGTTTTTCTATATAGGCATATAGTAGAATTATACCTAAAGTACGCCTATATAGAAATACAAAGACGTAGTGAGCAAGAAATAAAACAATTATTAAAAATAGGTCATGACTTAGAAAAGTTATGGTCTTTTTTAAAACCAGATATTGTTATTCTATCTCAGCGTATTAATTTATGTGTTGATATAAAAGCAATAGAACATTATATCACATCCATAAGTAAAGAAGATAAAATGTCTTTTGATTATAGATACCCTATCACAAAAAGCGCTCAAGTCATACATAATAAAAGTTCATATCTCAATGTAAAGAATTTGCATGACAAGATGAACTTATTTTACAATTACTTTGAGAACACAATATCATGCTTAAAAGATCAACTGTTTTATTTGGAGTATAATGAGGATTTTAATAGCTGTTTCTTAAAGGAATTAGAAAGCTCTCGTGACACCATAAAAAGATATATTGAAATAAGAATAAAATTAGATTCAAAAGAGAAAAATAGAGATAAACATGTAACAAATGCATGGTTATCACTTGGCGAAATACCAAATGAAAGAAAAAAGGAAAAAGATGTAGTTTATGAATATGTAAATAAACTAACAGAGAATCAGAAATCTTTATTAATTATATTATACTTAACTGGGCGTGATATAAATTCATATAAAGAAAAGTTAGCTTATGAAAAGGAAGAACATTTAAAAGACATCTTTAGACTCATATATTCAAACTGTAATTGCGAAGTAAATTTTAACAATGAAAAAAATCTAATGAAAGAAAATTTACTACACAAATATATGTTTGGAAGTATATACTCAGTAGATTATGTAAAAAATACTTTACAAGAATTAGAAATAAAATTATAATTGCCTCCGGCAAGAGAATACCGGAGATTACCCCTATTCAATCTTCATGCTCTGCATCTGCTCTTTGGTTGTTCCAAAACGCTTGCCGTACTGTATCCAGTAACGTGTGGAAGCCCAGATAAACAAACGCTTATTCAGCGGCATGGTAGCTTGTATGTTACAATATTTACCGTTACCGACAGATTTTGCCAGTTTCCTGATTGCCCTCACAGCTATGTAACGGAACGGAGTGCCGAGTATCGCCTCTCCACTTCCCAAAGCCAACACAGATCCTGTGCGATAACCGTTTTTCTGACAAAAGAAACGGAGCATTTCCAAGGCAATATCGTTTTGGTGGTATTCCAGAAAACCGCAATTTATCAGAACTGATACAACAGGCTTCCGCTCGAGTGGGTTGGCTTCCAGATACTTCAGGAAATTCAGTAACCCCACTGGAAGCGAATCGGCATAAAGCGGAAAAACCAACAGTACATCGGAATACTCTGACATTTTCTGACACAGTGCGGCATGGTTGGTCTTCGATATATTGAAATAATCCGACGGTAACTTACAAGCGGTGGAGAATATTTCAGCATATCGTCTGGAATTGGATTTCGGAGCTCGCGGACTACCGTTAAGAATCAGTACTTTTCCCATTTTTCTACAATATCTTTTACCACATCGTTCAACATGGCTTCGGTTATAAACCTTACTTCATAACTCTCAAAGTTCATATTGGCTGCATTGCGGGCAACCAGCTTTCTGAATAGCTCCTTTTCTTCGGACGAAATATCGCCGTAAGCAAGAATAGTAGCTTTCTTCGGCATTACAGCACGCTGCACGTGATGGGTTTCTCCCTTGTAAATGCGTATAAATGCCTGCTGTACAGGAATGGCACGCTCCAGCATGGTCTTCATCACACTGTCATATCCGCCATAGCAGAGCCGGCTGACATACAGAACTGTGTTGCTGGCAGCTATACAGGGATATACCCAGGTAGCGTCGTCACGAATCACGCATTTGCCCGGTGTCTTTGTCCAACATCCAAAGCATCCCACACAGTTCGCTATCCGCAAGGATGACAAATCAATGTATTTCACCGCCTCATCTTTCAAGAAACTCAGGTCGACAGGGCGGTCGGTCATTATCAGTTTCATATTTTATCTGTTCAAATTTAAACGAAGCTCAGCCATCTTTGAAAATATGCAAAGCTTGTAAAATACAAACAACACGATTTCGACCAAGGTTCACAAACCATTTTCCGTATATGTTTTTTTATGAAAATATTAGCAAGCTCGGCAACTTTAGTAAAAAAGCTGGATAACCTTTTTATACATCCATGGCATGAGTATTATAAAACTTTACTATATTTGCCCAAATCTGATTCATTGAAAGCCACATAACGGCTTTTCATCGTAAAAAACACTATACTATGGATAGAACCAACGTTATTGGAGAAAAAGTAAAAAGCCTTAGAACAGCAAAAGAAATAAGTCTGGAAGAACTGGCAGACCGTACAGGACTTGCCGTAGAACAAATCACACGTATCGAGGAAAATATTGACATTCCTTCGCTCGCTCCGCTTGTAAAGCTGGCGCGTGCACTGGGAGTACGTTTGGGCACTTTCCTCGACGATCAGCCTGATGAAGCGGGTCCTGTAGTATGCCGACGCGGAGATGCTGACGATACCATCAGCTTCTCTAACAATGCACTCGATGCGCGTCAGCACTTACATTATCATTCACTGTCGCGCAGCAAGACCGACCGACACATGGAACCGTTTATCGTCGACATCGATGCAAACGGAAATAATGAATTCCATCTGTCTGCTCACGAGGGAGAAGAGTTTATCATGGTACTGAAAGGTACACTGGAAATCAATTATGGTAAATACACGTATCTGCTGGAAGAAGGTGATACGATTTATTACGATTCCATCGTACCTCATCATGTACATGCTTTCGAAGGACAGGAAGCTCGTATCCTGGCTGTAATCTATACTCCTATTTAAACCGCTAGCTATTATGATACAATTATCGGAAAGAACGTTGGGTGACTGGCTGGAGCACTGGGCCAAGGAAACACCCGATAAAGAGTATATCGTATACTCCGACCGTAACCTGCGGTTTACATGGAGTCAGTTCAACCGACGCGTGGACAATATGGCTAAGGGATTGCTTGCCATCGGTATCACACACGGCACACACGTGGGTATATGGGCGAGAAACGTACCCGACTGGCTGACGTTTCTTTATGCCTGTGCCAAAATTGGTGCTGTAGCAGTTACGGTTAACACAAACTACAAACAGGCTGAGCTGGAGTACTTGTGCGAAAACTCGGACATGCATACGCTGTGTATCGTCGATGGAGAAAAAGACAGCAGCTTTGTAGATATGACTTACCGGATGCTTCCCGAACTGAAGACTTTCGAACGTGGGCACATGAAGAGTAAACGGTTCCCGCACATGCGCAATGTCATCTACATCGGACAGGAAAAATACCGTGGCATGTACAACACGGCCGAAATCCTTCTGCTGGGAAACAACATAGACGATACCGTACTCGACGAAGCAAAGAAAAAAGTCAATTGCCACGATACGGTAAACATGCAATATACTTCAGGTACAACGGGATTCCCGAAAGGAGTAATGCTTACGCATTATAATATAGCCAACAACGGATTTCTTACGGGAGAACACATGAAGTTCACTTCCGCCGACAAGCTTTGTGTATGTGTACCGTTATTCCACTGCTTTGGTGTGGTACTCGCTACGATGAACTGTCTTACACATGGTTGTACACAAGTTATGACGGAACGTTTCGATCCGTTGCTGGTACTGGCTTCCATTCACAAGGAACGCTGTACGGCACTTTACGGAGTACCTACCATGTTTATAGCGGAACTCAACCATCCGATGTTCGACATGTTCGACCTTTCATGCCTGCGTACAGGTATCATGGCTGGTTCTCTCTGCCCGGTAGAACTGATGAAACAGGTGGAAGAGAAAATGTTCATGAAGGTAACCAGTGTATACGGACTGACAGAAGCTTCTCCGGGTATGACACACAGCCGTATCGACGACCCGCAGGAGGTGCGTTTTACTACAGTCGGTCATGATTTTGAATTTACGGAAGTGAAGGTTATCGACCCAGAAACAGGAGAGGAATGTCCTCCAGGTGTACAAGGGGAAATGTGTAACCGTGGATATAATACTATGAAAGGATATTATAAGAATCCGGAAGCTACTGCGGAAGTGATAGACAAAAACGGTTTCCTGCATTCGGGTGACTTGGGTATCAAGGACGAAAACGGTAACTATCGCATTACGGGACGTATCAAAGATATGATTATCCGTGGAGGAGAAAACATTTATCCGCGCGAAATAGAAGAGTTCCTTTATCAGATGCCTGGCATAAAGGATGTTCAGGTAGCTGGTGTACCGTCGAAGAAATACGGTGAAGCTGTAGGAGCATTCATCATTCTGCACGAAGGATACACAATGAACGAATATGATGTACGTGAGTTTTGCGAAGGAAAGATAGCCCGATACAAGATTCCGAAATACATTTTCTTTGTAAAGGAATTCCCGATGACAGGAAGTGGCAAAATCCAGAAGTTCAAACTGAAAGATTTAAGCCTGGAACTTTGCAAGCAACAAGGTATAGAAATTATCTGATACACAAGTATCAATAAAAAGATCGCACCCGTATTCCTAAGTCGAGAAATCAGAATATCGGGTGCTTTCTTAGAAAGACAAGTATTATTGATGAAATATTAATTCAGATCACTTCACTATTTTTACCAAGATAGTTTTTCCATCAGGTTCTCCCTTGGTATTATAGCTTTCTGATTTTACCAGTCCGATACCTTCGGCATACCATTCTGTTACACGTACGGTTTCGGTCTTCAGAACGATTTTTGTACGCTTCAGGTATGAAATCTTAATACAATCAAACTTACCGGCAGTCGTACTGACTTTCTCTTCACCCATATAAGCTGCACCAGATATATTTATCTCATTCTTCAGCATATTGGAGATCAGCGAATAGGTACGGTCTGGAATCGACTCACCTGCACTGGCGTGCTTTTTGATAGTAAATGAATTATCACCTTTCAGTTTCAGCTCTTCAGCCATAGCCTGACGTGCCTTCGAATCGTATTTGGCAGGATCTGAATCAGATTTTATATAAGGACCATACATCAAATCTTCCTGGCAGGTAGTAACATTACCATCGTAATTCCAGTTATAAAGTGTATAGCTGGTATTATTCTTGGTCTTATTAGTTACTATTTTGGCAAGATACTGAGCACTTTCTCCTGAAGCATTCTTTACGACATTGTATACCGTAACCGTTTCGTTCGACAGGCTTTGTCCTGCCTCATCATAATTTACATAATGTAATTCCGTACCCTGAGTAGTACAGAAGTATTGTGCCTGCATGGTATGACATGCCAGCAGAGCAACAATGGCCAACAGCATTTTTTTCATAACTTATCTTTTTTATTTCACTGTATTATTCGGTTGCAAACATACTAATTTCTTTTCAGCAAACATATCCATTAAGTTAATTTTCTCGTTATCTTTGCAACACATTAACATAAAAGAGATAAAATTATGGGCTTATTATCATCCTTGTTCGGTGGAGGAAAGCCGAACGAAGACCAACAGGCAAAACAGGAAAAGAAAAATTTCGAGATTCTGAAATATGATGGTATCCGCGCACGCAATATGCGCCAGCTTCCCTATGCTATAAAATGTTTTGAGCAGGCAATAGCACTGAATGATGAACCTGAAACGCTGCAACTGCTTGCCAATGCGTATATAGAAGCCGGACGTACAGACGATGCCCGCATTACACTAGACCGCCTGGTTGATAAAACGCCCGACAATATACAGGCTCTGCTTGCTCTGGCAAGTATCTGTTATATGCAAGAAGATTATGAAAGTATGGATAATGCTTGTCAGAAAGCTATAAAGCTTGACGAAACCAGTGCTCCGGCTTACTATCTTGCAGCAAAGGCTGCACGAGGCATGAAAAATGACCTGCAGGCTATTGTGATGCTGACCAAGGCCATCATGCAAAACGAAGAATATAAAGAGGCTTATCTGCTTCGTGCCGAAGTCCTCTGGGATATGCGTCAGGCTAAAGATGCTATGAGCGATCTGGATAAAGTTCTTTCAGTTTCACCTGATGAAGAGGATGCTTTACTACTTAAAGGAAGAATACACGCAGCACTTGGTCAGGTAGAAGAAGCTCAATCATGTTTCAACCAGGCATTGGAAGTAAATCCGTTCAACGAAAAAGCCTATTTGCTTAAAGGTGAAATGTTAATGGAACAGAAAGAATTCGACCAGGCTATAGAGTTCTATACAGAAGCCATCGAACTAATGCCTCAAAACGCAGTGCTCTATCAGGAACGAGGACGTATCCGACTGCTAAAAGGTGATAAGGAAGGTTCCATAGAAGATATGAAAAAAGCTATTGAACTAAATCCGGACAACGAGAAGCTGATTACCGGAAATTATGATAACTTCAAGCAAAACTCTGCTCCGGGAATTTATTAATATGCTACTTTTTAAATAAGACAAAGGGAAAACGCCAACAAAATTAATAAAGCTACAATTGTCAATTTCTTCAACATAAAAGAATATAATCCACTGATTTATTTAAGAAGTCTGGAATTATAATATTTTCAAACGAAAAAGAGTCGTATCAAACTACATGATAAAAAGGGACATTCAGTAAATAGTATAAAATTAGCCAACTAATTCATACACAAAGTGTTGCAAATTAGTTGGCTTTTTTGTATCTTTAGGTATTCCCCCGAAAATAAGGTTTGACGGCCAAAACGGGGGAAATCCCCCAATAAAGATATGGCTAAGATACAAAATATTTCGGAAATTCACCCTACTTTGGGTTTTACAGAATTTGATATTCTGGAAAAATATCGCAAGAGTTTTAATGAGAGTGAACTTGGCAGGCTTCATTCAGTGTTCCCTTTTGAAGTTATGGCAAAGACCATAGGTCTGTCTGAAAATCGTCTTGGACGCAGGAACGTATTCAGTCCTTCAGCAAAGATTGCCCTCATGGTCCTGAAGGCGTACACCAGCTTCTCAGACAGACAGCTGGTGGAACATCTTAACGGCAACCTACATTACCAGATGTTCTGCGGAATCATGATAGATCCGTCTTCCCCCATAACCAACTACAAGATAGTCAGTGCTATCCGCAATGAGATAGCATCCCGTCTTGACATTGAATCCCTCCAGGAGATACTGGCCACACACTGGAAGCCATATCTTGAGAACCTCCACGTGTGCATGACAGATGCCACTTGTTATGAGAGTCATATGCGTTTCCCTACAGACATGAAACTGCTTTGGGAAAGTATTGAATGGCTTTACAGGCATATCTGCCGGCATTGTATGGTTCTTGGTATAAGGCGTCCTCGTAACAAATATGCGGATGTGTCAGAGTCCTATCTTTCATACTGCAAGAAAAGGAAAAGAAAGGCATCCAGGACAAGGATGCTCAAGCGTCGTATGAACAGGCTTCTTGAGAAACTTCTCATACAAATGGATGATATTCATAGAGATTACGGAGCCGTACTACAATATACACAGGATTATCAGAAACGCCTTTCCATCATCAGAAAGGTTCTTGTACAG
>ENA-OPVV01000305-OPVV01000305.1-human-gut-metagenome-genome-assembly--contig:-NODE-305-length-46909-cov-2.856021_pt1 | contig 46909 bp, 39 predicted proteins | sample MGYA00241500_ERZ501992 | MGnify/ENA primary metagenome ERZ501992 (study PRJEB25962, sample SAMEA2043052) | human gut metagenome | biome: human gut; feature: human-associated habitat; material: faeces...
CTGCCGTTACATCTACATTGATTTGTTTCAGGTATTTCAGGAACCAGACGGCCGATGAATAAATCAGGCGGAATATTAAGTCGAGCTTGTTTCGTACCAAGACACTTTTCTTCCGGGTATGCTCGATGAAATCTGTCAGCATTTCCGAATGATAGTAGCAGATCGACACAATAATGTCGTTGTTGGTAATTACACCGAGTGGGACCGTCGTGAAAGGAATACCCGCCACGTCGCTCTGTACCGGAATACGTAAGATGGTAAGCAACCAGTCTCCTTCTATTTCTGTGCGTGAACGTTCGTCCACATCCGCAATGTCATCCAGGAATGATTCGGGAACACCCAAGGTTTTAGTCAGAAAATCGAAATCATCAGCATCCGGGCATTCAACATTCACCCAGCTGTTTGGAAGCCACTCTTGTTTTTCTACCAAGCCGGCTTCTCCACAATAAAGATAACCTCTCATCTTATTGCCTCCTTTCTCTTTTTAGGCCCGAAAAGAGGCATCTTCGAAATGTCTCTTCCGGAGTTAATAAATCAAATTACACGTTCGCGAATTGGAATCATCCATATTAGTCTTGTTTTCTGTCCAAACGATTCCGGCTGTTCATGCCGGGATACGATCGTTTTTCTTTATTATGGCGCAAAAGTAGTCATTTATTTTACATGTCCCAACAAGGCTGTTTGCCCTATAAAGTTTTTATGCCACATTTAATATCCTTTTGCCAAAACCTGTTATCCGGTTTCTATTCCTATCGGTGTCGTCTGTCAAAGATGTTATTCCAGTAACCAATTCTTTAATCCACGCCGTGGTTTACTTAGTTCACGCCGTGGATTAAGTAGTTCACGCCGTGGACTAAAGAATTGTTCGGGAATATGAAAAGAATTTTTGCCTTTAACAGGAAGAATACGCAAGAGTGGTATATTTTTTGAAGGAAGATAAACAAAAGGGGATTTTTGTCAGTTTTGTATATGAAGCTGGTTTCAGAGATTCCAGATGGATTAATGATTAGAATTAAAAAGGATATGCAGTTAGATTTCAATCCGATTACCGTCGATGACAAAAAGACGATCACTTCTTTTACGTTGTCTTCTCCGTTGCGCAACTGCGATTTGGCTTTTTCCAATATGTGTAGCTGGCGTTTCCTGTATCAAAGTGAGTTCGCTGTCTATAAGAACTTTCTGTTGATACGTTTCCGCATAGAAGATAAAAACCGGATCGCTTATATGCGACCTATCGGAAATGGCGATTTCAAGGAGGCTTTATTGCAGTTGGAAGAGGATTCCTGGCAACACGGGCATCCGTTGCTGATGCTGGGTGTGACACCTGTATCGAAAGATTTGCTGGAAGAGGCTTTCCCGGGCGAGTTTACTTACATTCCCGAGCGGGATTACTTTGATTATATTTATTTGCGCGAAGATCTGGCTACACTGAAAGGCAAGAAATTCCAGGCAAAGCGGAATCATGTCAATAAGTTCAAGAAGCAATATGCGTACGAATATGTCCCTTTGACGCCTGAACTGATCCCCAAATGTCTGGAACTGGAAGCGAAATGGTACAAGGCAAACCGTACGGATGCGGATCAGGAAGAGTTAAGAGAAGAACGGCAGTCGATGATTTTTGCTCTTCAGCATTTCAAGGAACTGGATCTGATGGGCGGAGCAATCCGGATAGACAATCAGTTGGTGGCATTTACCTTTGGTTCGCCTATCAATCAGGATACGTTTGGCGTGCATGTCGAAAAGGCGGATACCCATTACGATGGAGCTTACAGCATCATCAATCAGGAATTTGCTTCCCGCATTCCCGAGCAATACCTTTATATAAATAGAGAGGAAGATCTGGGTATTCCCGGTCTTCGCCAGGCAAAACTTTCTTATCATCCTGTATTATCTTACAATCCGGCGATATTGCTTCCGAAAGCCGCCGTTATCAAAAAGATTAAATCGGAATAAGGCCTATGGAGCGGAAAGATCAAATCATCCAGCTTTGGCGGTGCTGCTTTGAAGACAGCGAAGACTTTATCCACCGTTTCTTCAGTCAGGTTTATCAGGATCAAAATGCCTGGACGCTGGAGAAAGACGGGCGAATCGTCTGCGCCATGCAGTTACTTCCTTATACCATTAATTATTATGGACAGTCGATTCCGGCTACCTATATATATGGTATCTGTACACATCCGGATTATCGTCGGCGTGGCTATATGCATCAGTTGTTGGAACAAGCTTTTATACGCTTGAAAGAGCAGGGTAGTGGATTGGCTTTTCTGATTCCGGCCCACGACTGGCTGTTCGATTGCTACCGGAAATCCGGTTTTACCGAAGCCTTTGGTTGCCGGCATGCGACCCAAACTTATCCGGCAATTCCTCCGTATCCGCTTGCCGGAGTGGAAGAGTTAACGGTTTCTGATTTGTATGCTGGCTGGCGTTATCTGGATCGGAAATGGCGGGAAGAACCGGTTTCCATATTACATTCGTGGGAAGATTTCCAATTCCTTTACCAAGATATCATAGCCAGTGATGGAAAATGTTTCCTGTATCGGCAGGGAGATGAGATACAAGGTGTACTAATGGCTGTACCTTCCGGAAAAAAACTCTTCCTGCCCGAATGGAAAGCCGATACGGAATCAGTACGCGGTGCCTTATTTCAGGCAGCAGCTGCAGTCTTTCAACGGCAGGAAATCGACTATCGTTTGCCGGGAAAGACAGCACGATATGGAATGGCACGTATTCTCTCTCCTGAGCGATTCCTATCGCGTTGGAAAGAGATGCATCCTGACAAACCATTGACGGACGAAACCTGGCAAGCATGGTCTGTCCGGGAACAGACAGCATGCTTACTGGATGAACCGGAATCGTCCGGTTATATGCGGTTGATGATGGACTGAAAGCCTTATTCTATCTGATATAGTTTCAGTTTGTTGTAGAGAGTCTTTCGGTCAATACCCAACATTTGCGCTGCTTTCGTCTTGTTGTTTCCGCATTCCTGCAAAGCCTTTCGGATAAGATCAATCTCATGGTTTCCGTCACGCAACTGAGAGACGGAATGTTTGGCTTGCGGCGTTTCGCGGAGTTCGTCAGGCAATTCGGCACAAGTGATGAAACGTCCTTTGGCCAGCAAGGTAGCATAGCGGATCACATTCTTCATCTGGCGCAGATTGCCGGGCCAGCTGTACGACTGGAAGAGACGGATGGTTTCGGCATCAAAACCGATGATGTCTTTCTTCAGCTCGGCATTGGCCAGATCCAGGAAATTATTGGCAAACAGCATCAAGTCTTCCTGACGTTCGCAAAGGTCTGGAATCCGGATGGTGAATTCATTAATTCGATGGTACAAGTCTTCTCGGAAATCTCCTTTTTCAATGGCTTGACGCAGATTCTCGTTCGTGGCAGACACCAGTCGAACGTTGATGGTGATCTCCTGATTACTGCCGACCGGCCGGACTTTCCTTTCCTGCAGGGCACGCAAGAGCTGGACTTGCACTTCGTAAGTCAGGTTACCGATTTCGTCGAGGAAGATTGTTCCGCCTTGTGCCGCAACAAAAGCACCGACTTTATTGTCGATGGCTCCGGTGAAAGAACCTTTTACATGACCGAAGAATTCAGAAGCAGCCAGATCTTTGGGAATAGCGCCGCAATCGACAGCCACAAAAGGAGCGTTGGCCCGATTACTTTGCTCGTGAATCCGGCGGGCAACATATTCTTTGCCGGTTCCGCTCGATCCTGTGATCAATACCGACATATCCGTAGGTGCAACCAGCCGGACATGCTCATACATCGAGACGGCTGCTTGGCTTACTCCTTCTATATACGGGTTCGAAACAGCATTTCCGGCAGCAGTCTTTGTGCTTTTGTCGGTTGATAATTCAGGTACTTTTATGGTTTCTTTGATCTTCGTCAGCAATTCTTCCGGGTTGACTGGTTTGGAAATATAATCGGATGCTCCCAATTTGATCGCTTGTACGGCCGTATGGATATCGGCATAGCTGGTCATCATAATTAAGGCAACATCCGGATGTGTTTCTTTCAGCCATTTCAGCAATTCGATTCCATCCCGGTCAGGTAATCTCAAATCTGACAGGACCAACTGAAATGACCGGCTATCCAAACACTTTTGGGCGTCAGAAACAGACGTCTGGGATTCTACAAGAAACCCTTTTCTGCCCAGCCAAGTCTTTAGCATTAGTGAAAAAGTAACATCATCTTCTACAATCAATATAGATGGCTGCATACATTTATGTTTTTTTTCTTTTGACAAATATACAATATTTCATAGAATCCACCTACTAGAATCAAACAGAATCATGTACATTTGTAAAATAAACAGAATAAAGATGTATTTATGACGATTCAACAACTGGAATATATCTTGGCGATTAATAAATTCCGCCATTTTGCCAAGGCTGCCGAATACTGCCGGGTAACACAACCAACGCTGAGTATGATGGTACAGAAGTTGGAAGACGAGTTGGGTGTGAAGTTGTTTGACCGTTCTTCACAGCCGGTTCGTCCGACATCGGCCGGTATGAAAGTATTGGAACAGGCCCAGCGCGTCTTGTATCAGGCTTCACTGATCAAAGACATTGTAACGGAAGAGAAAGAATCGGTCCGAGGTTCTTTCCGGCTGGCTGTCTTGCCAACCATTGCTCCTTACTTATTGCCGCGTTTCCTGCAGCATCTGGCGGAAGAACACAAGGATTTGGATATACGGATCCAGGAAATGCAGACAGCTCCCACTTTATCTGCTTTGCTGAAAGGGGAAATCGATGCTGCCATTATCGCCAACCAACCGATAGAGAGCGAACTTCAGGGCCATTTTCTTTATTATGAGGAATTTTTTGGCTATGTGTCGCGCAACGAACCTATTTTCGAAAAGGACAAAATCCGGACAACGGATATTAACGACGAACGTTTATGGTTACTTGACGAGGGACATTGCTTCCGCGATCAGCTGATGCGTTTTTGCCAGCGGGAGAAAGCCCGGGTTAATCAGGCGGCTTATCGTTTCGGTAGTCTGGAAACATTCATGCACATGGTGGAAAGTGGTTATGGAATGACATTCATTCCGGAACTGGCTACCTTGCAACTTAGTCAGGAACAACAGGAAATGGTACGTCCGTTTGCTATTCCCAAGCCAACACGTGAAATCTATTTCGTTACGCGAAAAGACTTTATCCGTCATTCCTTATCCAAGATCTTGATAGAGCATATTCAAGAAGCTGTTCCCAAAGATATGCTTCGTCTGAGAGCCGGACAAAAGGTTGTCTGATCGGTATAGATTCGGAAAAATATCATTTTCTGAAGAAAAATATTACTTTTTTCTTGTTTTTACGGAAAAATCGTTATTTTTGCCCCGTAATTAAAAACGAACAAATAAAGATGACTCGATTTAGCTTTACATATTACTTTTATTACTTTTACTTTTATAGCAAGGTAAAGGCAGGAGTTTGTATGTAAAGAGTTGATGATAGTTTGTATGTATCAATAATCAGATATAAAGTCCTGCCGGAATCCGGTGGGACTTTTTTATTATCTGGCAATTCGAGCCTGAAACTCAAATCCAATAAAAGACAAAAGAAACGTAACAATGGAAAGAAAAGTAGCAATTCAAGGAATAGCCGGTTCGTATCACGATATCGCAGCTCGCAGGTACTTTGAGAAGGATGAAGTGGAAACCATTCCCTGTAATACCTTTCGGGATGTCATTACGACTATCAAACGTGATCCTTCTATCTTGGGCTTGATGGCGATTGAAAATACCATCGCCGGAAGTTTGTTGCAGAATCATGAGTTGATCCGCGAAAGTGGCTTTAGCATTATCGGAGAATACAAATTGCGCATCTCTCATTCACTGGTAGCATTGCCGGGAACAAAGATTGAAGATGTAAAGGAAGTCAATTCGCATCCGATCGCTTTGATGCAATGTACGGAATTCCTGGATACGATTCCTTATGCCAAAGTTGTCGAGAAAGACGATACGGCTTCGAGTGCTCGTTGGATTGCCGAGAACCAGTTGAAAGGTCATGCTGCAATTTGTGGCAAACTGGCTGCCGAAATTTATGGAATGGAAGTATTGGCTGAAGGAATCGAGACCAATAAACGGAACTTCACCCGTTTTCTGGCGATTGCCGATCGTTGGACGGCCGACGAGATGATGAAAGATTCTATCAAGAATAAAGCATCTCTTGTATTTGCCTTGCCTCACACTGCCGGCAGCCTTTCCAAGGTTTTGTCTGTTCTTTCTTTCTACGACATGAATCTGACAAAGATACAATCATTACCGATTATTGGCCGTGAATGGGAATATATGTTCTATATCAACCTGACTTTTGTGGATTATACCCGATACAGACAGGCGTTGGATGCAATCCGGCCATTGACAAAGGACTTTAAAATATTAGGTGAATATGAAGAAGGAAGACAAGGTTTGTAAAATCGTTCCTGCCGAACGGGTGAACAGCGTACAGGAATACTATTTTTCCAAGAAACTCAAGGAAGTGGCAGAAATGAATGCTGCCGGGAAAAAGGTGATCAACTTAGGTATCGGTAGTCCGGATTTACCTCCTTCCGAACAAACGATCGAAACCTTATGCCGGCATGCCCGCAATGCCAACGAACATGGTTATCAGCCGTATGTGGGAATTCCTGAATTGCGCCAGGCATTTGCCGACTGGTATAAAACCTGGTATCAGGTAGAGCTGGATCCGAAGTCTGAAATACAGCCGCTGATTGGTTCAAAGGAAGGCATTCTGCATATTTCGCTGGCTTTCCTGAATCCGGGTGATGGTGTGTTGGTTCCGAATCCGGGTTATCCGACGTATAGCTCGGTCAGTAAATTGGTACAGGCGAATTTGATTCCGTATGAACTGAAGGAAGAGTTAGGCTGGCAACCGGATTTCGATGAACTGGAAAAGATGGACTTGTCGAACGTGAAGTTGATGTGGACGAACTATCCGAATATGCCGACCGGAGCAAATGCCAGTGTGGAACTGTATCAAAAGCTGGTTGACTTTGGTAGAAAGCATGGTATTATTATATGTAACGACAATCCGTATAGCTTTATCCTGAACGAACATCCGTTGAGTATTTTGAGTATTCCGGGAGCAAAGGATATTTGTATTGAACTGAACTCCATGAGTAAAGCGCATAATATGCCGGGCTGGCGTATGGCGATGCTGGCATCCAACAAACAGTTTGTCCAGTGGATACTGAAAGTGAAGAGTAACATTGATTCTGGTCAGTTCAAACCGATGCAACATGCGGCAGTTGAGGCTTTGGCCGCTCCAAAGGCTTGGTATGATAAGATGAACGAAACCTATCGCAGCCGTCGGGCTTTGGCCGGAGAAATCATGCATACCTTGGGTTGTACCTACGATGAGAACCAGGTCGGCATGTTCTTGTGGGGAAGAATTCCTGATATATACAGCGGCAGTGAAGAACTGGCCGACAAGGTTTTGTATGAAGCGAATGTCTTCCTAACACCGGGATTCATCTTCGGCAGTCAGGGAAACCGTTTTATCCGGATCTCGCTTTGCTGTAATAACCAGATGTTGCAGGAAGCTTTAACTCGTATTCAGAAAGTCATAAAATGAAGTCTAAATAATAAAAAGAAAAATATAGTCATGGAAGAGATGAAATTAGAATCTATTTTACTACCGGGAATTGATCCGCAGCGTCCGATTGTTATTGCTGGTCCTTGTAGTGCAGAATCAGAGGAACAAGTATTGGAAACAGCCAAGAATTTGGCATCCAAAGGCATTAAGATATTCCGTGCCGGTATTTGGAAACCGCGTACCAAACCCGGAGGATTCGAAGGAATCGGCGTGATTGGTTTGCCGTGGTTGAAGAAGGTCAAAGAAGAAACCGGTATGTATGTAGCTACCGAAGTCGCTAACAAAGATCATGTTTTCGAAGCCTTGAAGGCTGGTGTTGATATCTTGTGGATCGGAGCTCGTACAACGGTTAACCCGTTTGCAGTACAGGAAATTGCCGATGCATTGCGTGGTGTAGATATTCCTGTTTTGGTAAAGAACCCGGTTAATCCGGATCTTGAATTGTGGATCGGAGCTTTCCAACGTCTGTATGGTGCTGGTATCAAGCGTTTGGGTGCTATTCATCGCGGATTCAGTTCTTACGATAAGAAGATCTACCGCAACTTGCCTTTGTGGCATATTCCGATTGAACTGCGTCGCCGGATGCCGAATCTGCCGATCTTCTGCGATCCGAGCCACATCGGTGGTAAACGCGAACTGATAGCTCCGCTTTGTCAGCAGGCTATGGACTTGAGTCTGGATGGTTTGATGATCGAATCGCATTGTAATCCGGATGCTGCTTGGAGTGATGCAGCCCAGCAGATTACACCAGATGTATTAGATTACGTATTGAACTTGCTGGTGATCCGTGAATCAACCCAGACAACCGAGAATTTAAGTGCTCTACGCCGCCAGATTGATGGTATCGACGAACAAGTATTGGAGTTGTTGGCAAAGCGTATGCGTGTTTCTAGGGAGATTGGTGTTTACAAGAAAGAACACAATATGCCAATCCTGCAATCACCGCGTTACAGCGAGATTCTGGAGAATCGTTCCGATATGGGACAGCAGATGGATTTGAATACCGACTTTATCAAGAAGATATTAAGTCTGATTCACGAAGAATCTGTCCGCCAGCAAATGATTATTATGAACGAAGAACAAGAGCAAGAACAAAAATAAGACGTCACGATGAAGATTCTGATTTTAGGAGCCGGGAAAATGGGTTCTTTCTTTACGGATTTACTTAGCTTTGACCATGAAGTAGCTGTCCTGGAAAGAGATCCGAAACGGATGCGCTTTATTTACAATGCGATCCGGATGCAACAGGTGGAAGAAGTGAAGGACTTCGCTCCGGAACTGGTGATCAATTGCGTAACATTGAATCATACGATTGATGCGTTCAAGGAAGTATTGCCTTACTTGCAGCCGTATTGTATCATCGCCGATATTGCTTCGGTCAAGACACACCTGAAGGAATTTTACGATACTTGTGGTTTCCCGTATGTGTCAACCCACCCGATGTTTGGGCCGACTTTTGCCAATCTGGGAAATTTGGAGAAGGAAAATACTATTATCATCTCGGAAGGCGATCATTTGGGAAAGATCTTCTTCAAGGACTTATACAGCCGCCTGCATCTGAATATCCGTGAATATACGTTTGAAGAGCATGATAAAGTGGTGGCTTATTCGTTGGGTATTCCTTTCGCTTCGACCATGGTCTTTGCGGCTACGATGAAACATCAGGATGCGCCGGGTACGACTTTCAAACGACACATGAAGATTGCCCGTGGCCTGCTTTCGGAAGATGATTATCTGTTGACGGAAATTCTGTTTAATCCGCGGACTCCGAAGCAGATCGAACGGATTCAGGAGGAATTGAATACGCTGCTGGATATTATCAAGAATAGAGATACGGATGGTATTAAGACTTTCCTGACTAAAATCCGGAAGAATATCGAATAATACCGGCGTGTCTTTTTAATACGCTTCTTTCACAACGAAGATAAACGGTTGTGTTTTACTGTCATCCTGTGATGCGAGGTGAATGCCCGTATCACAGGATGTTTCTTTTGTACTTGTCCATTGATTTTCTCTTTTGTCTTTCTTTAGTCGGTTGATAATGAGTTGCCTGTGCTTGTCTGAATGATCTGAAATGTCCAATTGCTTTTTTGACCTTATCCGTTTAAACCTCTACTTTTGCCCTGTAAACTTATTAAATCGATGGTTATATGGTATCAGGAAAAACAATGATTCCTTGGATGATGGGAATCGCATGCAGCTTGTTGATGGCGTGTAGCAGTACGCAGCAAGACTGTTTAGGAGAAATGCCGGTTATTGCCGAGAAAGTAACGTTGCCTACGGGGGATTTGATAGTGTGTGATTTGGCAAAAGCGACGGATACCCTGGATGTTCCTTTGAGTATGCTGACGGAAGAACTGCAGATCGTTCCACTCGATAATCGGGATGAGGCGCTGGTGGGCGGTTGGGTACGCACAATCGTTTCCGACAACTATATTCTTGTCAGCAATAACAGGCAGGTTCCTTATAAATTATTCGGACGAGACGGGAAATTTATTTGTACCGTAGGCTCGTTTGGGCAGGGACCGAATGAATATCAACTGACGTATGCCGAACAACTGGACGAAGCGCATAATCGCATTTATATTATGTCGTGGAATGCGGAGAAAATTCTGGTATTCGACCTGAAAGGAAATCCGCAACCGTATATCCCGCTGAATACACGTGTCCCGAAAGGGAAGTTTCGGGTGAATACGGCCGATTCGACAGTGATCGTTACCAAACTTCCGTTTGAAGGAAGTGCTGAAATGGTTTGGGTACAAGACATGCACGGTAATCGGAAACAGAGCATTGCTCCGGGCCATTTGATGGCTCCACGAGATTTCAGCAACGAAGTCATGGATGCACGCAATACGTCGGCGTATGATGTGATGTTCTTAATAATCATGCCGGAAGCCAAACAAGACTCGTTATATCATTATAACTTGGAGAAGAACCGGTTGGAGCCTCGGTTTACGGCGTTGTTCACCGGAGAGAGAATACCTTGGCACGGATATACCGAATTACCGCATCATTTTATCGGTGATGGATCTTTTCCGGTACAAGTCAGTGAAACCTCTTTTCAAGGCTCGGCTCCGGCATATTATATCGTCGATAAAACGACCTTGAAGGGAAACTTCATGCGATTGAAGAATGATTTTCTCCACATCTCGGCATGGCCGAGTTTTTCCAACGGTTATTATACCGCCAATATGGAACCGATGACCCTAAAGGAACAGTTGGAAGAAGCCTTGAGGGAGGAAAACTTGGACGAATCGGTGCAAGCCCGCATCAAAGCTTGCCTTTCTTCTTTGGATGAGAATGGAAATAATGTAATTTTACTGGCAAAGCTGAAGAATTAATACGAGTGTTTATGCAATACATGGCGCGACTGCTGTTGGTGATGGGTATTTGTTGGGTGTGGCTGCTGACTGGCTGTACAGATTCGCCGCGTCATTTGCTGGATCAGGCGGAAAGGGCTTTTGTCGCTTCGCTCGATAGTGCAGACTTTTACCTTTCCCAGATTGAACATCCGGAGAAACTTGCCCCGAAAGAACAGTTGCGCTATGCTTACCTGAAAGGAAAAATCGAATTTTATACACTTGGAAGCCAGTCGGATTCTCTTCTGCAGGAAGCAAATCGGCTGGCAGAGCAGGAGAAAGATTCGTTTTATATCAGCCAATTGCTTTGGCTGGATATACAACGGAAGAGTTATTACGAAAAACCGGATTCTGTGTTGCTACTGAGTCAGGCATTGCAGGAAAATTATCCACAGATGGCCGATTCTCTGGCTTTTTATATGCATTACTACCGGCAGCATGCCTATATGCAAAAAGGAGAATTGGAGCTTGCTTTGCAGGAATCGGAAAAAACCTGCGCCTTGGCTTCCGATTCGATCCGTTATATTCAGGCAACGGTATTTCGTATCCGTACTTTGCAGGCATTGAACGAAGACGGGAAAGTAGACAGTCTGTATGCGATGTTGGCAGATTATATGCCGGATACCGAACGGTTCGATGTGATTAGTAACATTGTTTATACCCATCAGATGTCGTGGCTGGAACAGAACGAACGATGGGGCGATGCCTTGCAGCTGAATGCCCGGTTGAAAGAATCCCCCAAGTTGCGGGTTTCCCGTAATTTCTATCTCAAGGCCCAGGCGTTTGAGGATTTGAGACAGGTGGATTCGGCTTTGTATTATTACCGGAAAGCAGAACAAGGCTATTCACCGGCCATTGCCAGCCTGGCTTCTTCCCGCCTGATGCATTATTATCTTTCTTTACATGACGTGCAGAAAGCATTTGACAGCATGAAGAAATCGCAGTTGTTGGATGAGTCCTTGCTTTCACATATTGAGTCAGAAGTGGATATTGCCCAATTCAAACGTACCCAACTGGAGAATGAATTGTATCAGATCAAACTGAAGCGGCAGCAACAACAACTCTGGTTGCTGGCTTCGTTACTGGGTTTGGTGCTGTTGCTTGCCTGGATTATATTCTTTTATTTGCGCATCAAGCGGGAACGGGCATTGGCTGAAGTCCGCTTGCAAAACAAGAAAGTGGAAGAAGAAGCCCGTATCCTGCGGTATCAAAACGAGTTGTTGAAGAAAGAAACAGAAATCAGTCTGTTGCGGGAGAAAGAAGCCTGGCAGATGTCGAAGGTTGCCGATTTGCGCGAAGCCCTTTTCCGTCGTCTTTCTTTTTACAGCAAACTACCTTCGTTACAAGGCGATCGTGCTGCCGGAACACACGAAAAGATCCGGTTGACCGACGAGGAATGGAAGGAAATAACAGAGTCGGTCGATGCTGTGTTCGATGATTTTACCCGGCGTTTGCATGAGTCTTTCCCAGCTCTTACTCCGAAAGACGTCATATTCTGTTGTCTGGTAAAACTGAATGTCAATATGCAAGACCTGTCAGATATTTATTGTGTCAGTAAAGCCGCTATTTCGAAACGTAAGTTCCGGCTGAAAACCGAAAAGTTAGGAATTACGGATGAACACGTCAGCTTAGACGATTTCCTGAAAGACTTTTAATAGATTGAATACATCCAAAATATTCGTTACTTTTTAATTTTTTTGACAGTAGTCGTAAAGCTTTTCCATATATGTGCTAAAGCTTTTTGACAAATGTGGTAAAGCTTTTCGACATCTGTCAAAAATATGAAATGTAACGAGAAAAGGATTAGAAATAAATATAGTGAAGGTTTTATTCTAAGGAGTAACCCATAAAAAGGAAGTTTAATCAAATAAAAATATCAGATTATGAAGAATCTATTATCTATTTTGTTTTTGTTAATGTCGGTTTTCATGTATGGCCAAAAAGTACCGGTAATGAAAAAGTTTGCATCGGGAAAAGAGTATAAAATTGACTTATATACGGCTTATCAGAATCGAGCTCCGATTCTTCAAACAGGTCAGTTTGCTGAGGATATAGAATTTATTCCTTTAGAAACAACAGATGATTGTCTGCTGGGTGACTTTTTAACGAACATTGTAGTGACAAAAGAGAATATCATAGTTTTTGATTATGAAGGATGTTATCGTTTTAACCGGAAAGGAAAATTCTTAAACAAGATAGGGAAAAAAGGAAATGGACCAGGTGAATATACAAATCCGATGTCTATTGTTGTTGATACGTTGAACCGTTGGGTATATTTCTCAGATGATGGATTTGGAAGATTTGTGAAATATGATTATAGCGGAAAATATATAGCGAATTTAAAAGTTGATGGAATGGGTGCAACAAATACGCTGTACAAACCAAAAGAATTTATTCTAGAACAGGATTTTTATCAGTTTAACAAGAAAGGAGAACGTTATAGTTTGTTTTACTATTCCGAAGACCAGAAAAAGATTCTCTCAAAGATGAGATGTGATTACGATAAAGATATTCCAAGATTAGCAATGTGCGATCCAATAGCTTATTCACATAAAGGGAAAATGTATATGAAAGATTTTTGGTGTGATACCATCTATCAAATGATTGATCCCTATCGGTTACAATCGTATGCAATCTTTGATAAGGGGACATTTGAACGCCGTACCCGTGATGATAAAACACTGACTACAGGAAAAGAGGATGCAACAGATAAAAAGGTCCTTGATATTATCCGAATCTCAGAGACAGATAGATACATTCTGATTTGTTCAAATAGAGTGAATGTTATTTATGACAAAACAACCCAAAAAGTATACGGAGGAGGAGATTTAGAAGAATATGAGAAATTGGGTGTACAAGATGATCTTTATGGTTGTCCCGGTATTCGCTCTGATTATTTCCCAAAAGGTGTAATTGGTAACACACTTTGTACTTTTCGCCATGCCTATGAATTTATAGAGAATGGAAAAGGCAAACACTCCATTACCGATTCCAGGTACAAAGCTTATCGGGAAATGGTTGATAATCTGGCGGAAGATGACAATCCGGTTATTATGATTGTGAAAGTCAAGAAATGAAGGGACTTAAAAATGGGGAAAATGTGAAAAATACCCCGTAAATAATAGGGGAAAATGTGATAAATGATTTCAGGAAAATTGGAAATATGACTGTTACTCCGTATTTAACTCGTATAATATTAAAAAGCCACTTCCCAACAAGTCAGGAAGTGGCTTTTTTATATGAATGATTAATCCTCAATTTATGGGATCAGATTATGTTTCTTGAATACATCGTGAATAGCTTCCAAAGCACGATCCAACTGCTCTTGCGTATGAGTAGCCATCAATGAGAAACGGATCAATGTATCTTCGGGAGCAACTGCCGGAGAAACAACCGGATTGACGAAAATACCTGCTTCAAACAATTCTTTGACAATTAAGAATGTCAAGTCGTTGTTACGGATGAACAACGGGATAATCGGAGTTTCAGTATGACCGATTTCGCATCCCATGTTACGGAAACCATCCAATGCATAATGAGTCAGTTTCCACAGATGTTCGATACGTTCAGGTTCGTTCAACATGATATCAAGAGCTGCATTGGCGGCAGCCGTAGCAGCCGGCGTATTGCTGGCACTGAAGATATAAGAACGTGAATTATGACGCAGGTAATTAATTGTATCTTTGTCAGAAGCGATGAATCCACCGATAGAAGCCAAAGACTTACTGAAAGTACCCATGATCAGATCCACATCGTCTGTTACACCGAAATGATTACAAGTACCGCGTCCGTGGTCACCTAATACACCCAAACCGTGAGCTTCGTCTACCATGATGCTGGCATTATACTTTTTAGCCAGCGCTACAATTTCAGGTAATTTGGCTATATCGCCTTCCATACTGAAAACGCCGTCCATCACGATCAGTTTAACCTTGTCGGGCTCGCACTTCTGAAGTTGTTTTTCCAACGACTCCATATCGTTGTGCTTATATTTCAACTTGGTAGAGAAGGACAACCGATGGCCTTCGATGATAGAAGCGTGGTCCAGTTCATCCCATAAGATATAGTCTTCACGACCTGTCAGACAAGAAACCACTCCTAAATTAACCTGAAAACCGGTTGAATACACGATCGCATCTTCTTTTCCGACGAAATCGGCCAAACGTTTTTCCAATTGAACATGTAAGTCTAATGTTCCATTTAAGAAACGTGAACCTGCACAACCTGTACCATATTTCTTTATGGCTTCAATCGCAGCTTCTTTTACTTTCGGATGGTTGGTTAATCCCAAATAAGCATTAGAGCCAAACATCAATACTTTCTTGCCACTGATAGTAACTTCGGTATCCTGATCACTTTCAATCATTCTGAAATACGGATAGATCCCGGCAGCCATAGCGCGCTGCGGTGCATCATACTTAGCTAGTTTCTCTTGTAATAGTTTCATATTTAATGAAGAGAATTTTTGTTTTTATCTTCTCAAAATGTTTCTTTAAAAGAACTCTTTGATTAAATTCGCTCTTTGTTTCACCTTTTTATCAGCCGCAAAAGTAGTAATTTTTTTACTTCTTCAATCTAAATAACTTAAAAGTTTTACCAAAAGCATTATTTTTGCTGTTGAAATATAGTGAAATCTCGAAAAAGCAGATTAAATGAGGGTGCAAGCAATAATTAACCCTATATCTGGGGTTGGATCAAAACGAAAGATCCCGAAGATGATAGAAATGATGTGTGCGAATGCCGGCTATGATTTGTCGCTTGCGTTTACAGAGTATGCCGGACATGCGAGTTATATCACTCGTCGGGAAATAGAGAGGGGAGCTGATTGTATAATTGCTGTAGGTGGAGATGGTACTGTCAATGAAATAGCCCGTTCGATGATTCATACGAATGCAACGTTGGGGATTATTCCTATGGGATCAGGGAATGGTCTGGCGCGCGAATTGCATATTCCGATGGATCCGAAGAAGGCGTTGGAAGTGATTAGCCGGGGAAAAGAAACAGTGATAGACTGTTGCCGGGCTAACGATCGTGCATTCTTCTGTACATGTGGTGTGGGCTTTGATGCAGCCGTCAGTCAGAAGTTTGCCGGAGAGAAACGGCGTGGCTCCCTCACTTATATGAAGAATACAATTGAGGAATATTTGAGTTATAAGCCAGAAGTGTACGATTTGCTGATCGACAATTGCCAGGTAAAGGAAAAGGCTTTTCTGGTGGCTTGTGGGAATGCTTCGCAATATGGGAATAATGCTTATATTGCTCCGCATGCCAATATACAGGACGGACAAATGGATGTGACGATTCTTTCGCCGTTCACGCCGATTGACATACCAGCTTTGGCTATCCAGTTATTTACCAAGCAGATTGATAAGAGCAGTAAAATCAAGACGATGAAGGCACATTCGTTGTCGATCATCCGGAATCATCCGGGTGTCATGCATCTGGACGGAGAACCGATCATGGCCGATAGCCGGATTGATATATCCATGATACCGCATTCGTTAAAGGTATTTACGCCAGAGAGTGTCTCTTTCCGCAAGGAAGTACATGAACTTTTTGGGGAAATATCTCGTTTTATGGACAGGCGGTTACCGTTTATTTTCCGTTGACAGACCGGAGTCCGTCGGGCATATTTTTCTAATTAATGTCAAAACGAATTCTCCGAACGAATTGTTTTCAAGGTGAATCGATTATTATCAAAGATGAATTGAGTATATTTGCACGCAAACAATAAATACGAATGAAATACAATACACAAGAAAAGCGGTTAGCTTTACCTGAATATGGTCGTAATATCCAGAATATGGTGGATTATTGCGTAACGATAGAAGACCGGGAAGAAAGAAAACGATGTGCGAATTCCATTATTAATGTGATGGGTAATATGTTCCCTCATTTACGGGATGTGAACGATTTCAAGCATATCTTATGGGATCATTTGGCTATCATGTCCGACTTTAAGTTAGACATCGATTATCCGTATGAGATCGTCAAGAAGGAAGAACTTTATACCCGTCCGGCCCGGATTCCTTATAATAACTCCCGGATTCGTTACCGGCATTATGGTAAGACGCTGGAACTGATGATCCGGAAAGCGACTGAATATCCAGAAGGTCCGGAAAAAGACCAGTTGGTAAGACTACTGGCTACCCAGATGAAGAAGTCATTCCTGACCTGGAACAAGGAAAGTGTAGACGACCGGAAGATCTTCAAAGACTTGGATGAGCTGTCGGGAGGAAATATCGTGTTGGACGAAGAAGTTCACAAATTGGCTGAAAGCCGTGAAATTTTGGCACGGAATAATAAGAAGAATAATTTCTCAAGGAAAAACAGATGAGTTCGTTTGTCATAGAAGGAGGACATAAATTGTCGGGTGAAATCACTCCGCAAGGCGCCAAGAATGAAGCGCTGGAAGAGATTTGTGCCGTATTGCTTACCCCTGAAAAGGTTACGATACACAATGTTCCGGATATACTGGATGTGAATAATCTGATCCAGCTTTTGCGTGATATGCGTGTAAAGGTGGAACGCCCGGCTGTTGGAACCTATACTTTTCAGGCAGATGACATTGATTTGGAATATTTGCAGACCGAGGAGTTTTTGCGGAAGAGTGCTTCATTGCGTGGATCGGTCATGGTTGTGGGACCATTGGTTGCCCGTTTCGGCAAGGCTATGATTCCGAAACCCGGAGGAGATAAGATCGGGCGCCGGCGCCTGGATACGCATTTTGTCGGTATTCAGAAGTTAGGCGCAACATTTACTTACGATCCGGACCGACGGGTATATGAAGTAGTGGCCGAACATTTGAGAGGTACTTATATGTTACTGGATGAAGCCTCGGTAACAGGTACTGCCAATATTTTGATGGCAGCCGTATTGGCTGAAGGAAAGACGACCATTTATAATGCCGCTTGCGAACCGTATTTGCAGCAATTGTCGGCTATGCTGAACCGGATGGGAGCACGGATCTCGGGCGTTGGCTCGAATCTGTTGACGATTGAAGGCGTCAGCGAATTACATGGAACCGAACATACGATCTTGCCGGACATGATTGAGGTCGGTAGTTTTATCGGAATGGCGGCCATGACAGGCTCAGATATTCTGATCAAGAATACGGGATATGATAAATTAGGTATTATACCAGATTCTTTCCGTCGTTTGGGTATTACCGTTGAACAGCAAGGAGACGATATTCATATACCTACGCATGATTCGTATGAGGTTGATACGTTTATAGATGGTTCGATTATGACCATCGCGGATGCTCCTTGGCCAGGCCTGACACCTGATTTGCTAAGTGTCTTTCTGGTGGTTGCCACTCAGGCGGTCGGTAGTGTATTGATTCATCAGAAGATGTTCGAGAGCCGATTGTTCTTTGTTGATAAGCTGATTGACATGGGAGCACAGATTATTTTGTGTGATCCGCATCGGGCAACAGTCATTGGTTTGGGAAATCGGTTCAAGTTGCGGGCATCTACGTTGGTATCGCCGGATATTCGTGCCGGTATCGCTTTATTGATCGCAGCCATGAGTGCGGAAGGAACCAGTACGATTCATAATATCGATCAGATAGATCGGGGTTATCAGGATATAGACAAGCGGTTGAATCAGATCGGGGCACGGATTACCCGATTGTAATGAAAAAGAAGTATGATTAAGTCAGAAGAAGTTTTTAAGATAGGGCAATTTACCAAACCACATGGAATCAAAGGCGAGATTACTTTGGTGACGGATTGTGATGTGTTTGATGATACAGACGATCCGTATATTATATGTGATATGGATGGGATTTTGGTTCCCTTTTTCCTGGAAGATTACCGGTATAAGACGCAGTCTACTATGTTGTTGAAACTGGAAGGTGTCGATACGGAAGAAGCCGCCCGCGAATTCTCGAACCGGGATGTCTATTATCCGTTGGATCTGGTAGATGAAGATGAATTGCTGGGCGATATGACCTGGGATAATTTTATTGGTTTTACGGTGATTGATGAAAAAGCCGGCAAGTTGGGGAAAATCTCTGATGTGGATGAATCGACGGTCAATGTCTTGTTGCAAATCAATTACCAGGGTAAAGAGCTGTTGTTGCCGGCAGCCGAAGAGCTGGTAAAGCATATTGATTTTGACAAGCGCGAATTGTTTGTCGCATTGCCGGAAGGTTTGCTGGATTTGTAAAGAAAAACGGGCTATGAAGTGGAATAAACGCAAACGAAATACGAATAAATTATCTTTTTGGAAACGGATCCGTTTTAAGTACAAGCTTTCTTTCATTAATGAAAACACCTTGGAGGAAGTCTGGTCGTTCCGGTTATCTCAGTTGTCGGTATTTATATCGTTAGGCGTGTTTGCCTTTTCGCTGGTGGCCTTTACAGCCTTTATTATCATTATGACGCCTATCCGTAATTATCTGCCCGGTTATCTGGATGTTGAAGTCCGCAAGGAAATCGTACAAAATGCCTTGCGTGCGGATTCCTTGGAGCGGATGATCGAGATACAGAATCTATATTTGAAGAATGTGACAGGCATCATCAGTGGAACAATCGAACTGGATTCTATTCGGGAAATAGATTCATTGGCACGGGTTGATGCCGACTTCGAGATTCCTCGTAGTCCGGAGGAAGAAGAGTATGTAAAGAACTTTGAGCAGGAAGAAAAATATAATTTAACTGTTCTGAATACAAATCCGTTGCCGATGGATGGCCTGTTCTTTTATAAACCGGTAAATGGTGTTATATCATCCCATTATCAGGCAGACATCCATCACTTTGGTGTGGATATAGCAGCCGCATCCAAGGAAAGTGTATTGGCAACGCTGGATGGAACGGTGATGTATGCCGGTTATGACCCGAATCAGGGAAATGTGATCCAGTTGCAACATAAAAATGGATTTGTTTCAGTATATAAGCATAATGAATTGCTGTTGAAAGAACCCGGAGAACAAGTGGTGGCAGGCGAAGCTATTGCCTTGGTGGGAAATACAGGGAAATTATCAACAGGTCCTCATTTGCATTTTGAGTTATGGTATAATGGAAAGCCGGTTAATCCGGAAGATTTCATTGTTTTTTAGTAAGTAAGTTTCATGAAACGACAATTAGCTATATTAGGTTCAACAGGTTCGATCGGGACACAGGCGCTTGAGGTAGTTAGTGAACATCCGGACCGTTTCGAAGTCTATGCTTTGACTGCCAATAACCAGGTGGACCTTTTGATCAATCAGGCACGCAAGTTCATGCCGGAAGTGGTGGTGATCGCCAATGAACAGAAGTATCCCGAACTGAAAGAAGCTTTGGAAGATCTGCCTATTAAAGTATGGGCAGGCTCGGATGCGATTGCACAGGTTGTACAGGCAAAACCAATTGATATGGTATTGACGGCCATGGTGGGATATGCAGGGTTGAAACCGACTATTGCTGCGATCAAGGCAGGAAAGGCCATTGCTTTGGCCAATAAGGAAACATTGGTAGTTGCCGGTGAGTTGATTACAGCTTTGGCTGCCGAATATAAGGTTCCTATCTTGCCGGTTGATTCGGAACATTCTGCTATCTTTCAGTGTTTGAATGGTGCGTATGATAATCCGGTGGAAAAACTATTATTGACCGCTTCGGGTGGACCATTCCGTCAGAAGACAATGGAAGAGCTGGCTTTGGTGAAGAAGGAGCAGGCATTAAAACATCCGAACTGGCACATGGGAGCCAAGATTACCATTGATTCGGCTTCGATGATGAACAAAGGCTTTGAGATGATTGAGGCCAAGTGGTTGTTTGGTGTTGCTCCCGAACAGATCCAGATCGTTGTTCATCCGCAATCCGTGATTCATTCGATGGTACAGTTTGAAGATGGTGCCGTGATAGCTCAGTTGGGTATTCCGGATATGAAACTCCCGATTGCGTATGCTTTCTCTTATCCGGAGCGGATGAAGAGCCATGAACCGAGATTGGATTTCTTCCAGTATGCATCTCTCACGTTTGAAGAACCGGATATGAAGCGGTTCCGCAATCTGGCTTATGCTTTTGAGGCTGTCAAGCAAGGAGGTAATATGCCTTGTATTCTGAATGCAGCCAACGAAGTGGTTGTTGCTGCCTTCTTGCAAGACCGGATCGGTTTCTTACAAATGAGTGATGTCATTGAGCAGACGATGGCAAAAGCAACGTTTATCCAGCGTCCGACTTATGAAGATTATGTACATACGGACGAAGAAGCACGCCGGATCGCCGCTCAGTTATTTTGAAACAATTAAATATAGAATAGAACTTAATTTCAATGGAAACATTTTTGATTAAAGCCTTCCAGTTCATGTTAAGCCTTTCTTTGCTGGTTTTGATACATGAATTCGGACACTTTATTTTTGCTCGTATCTTCAAAGTACGAGTAGAGAAATTTTACCTTTTCTTTGACCCGTGGTTTTCTTTGTTCAAATTCAAACCGAAAAACAGTGAAACGGAATATGGAGTAGGGTGGTTGCCTTTGGGCGGCTATTGTAAGATCTCCGGTATGATAGATGAGAGTATGGATAAAGAAGCCATGGCTCAGCCACCGAAACCGTATGAGTTCCGTTCCAAACCGGCAGGACAACGTCTGTTGATTATGGTGGGTGGTGTGTTGTTTAACTTCCTGCTGGCTCTTTTTATTTATTCCATGATCTTGTTTACGTGGGGCGATACGTATATGCCGCTCAAGAACATGAAAATGGGTATGGATTATAGTGAAACCTTCAAGCATGTGGGATTTAAGGATGGTGATATTCTCTTAAAAGCAGATACATTGACCTTGGATCGTTTTGGTGAAGATTGCTTGCGTAGTGTAGTGGAAGCTCAGAACGTGACGGTTTTGCGTAATGGTGTGGAGACCGTCATTCCGATTCCGGACGATATGATGCAACGACTGTTGCGTGATAAGAAAGGTTTTGCTGCTCTTCGTTTTCCAATGGTGATAAAAGAAGTACCTGAACCCAATGCGCCGGCAGCTCTTGCTGGTATGCAAGCTGGAGATAGTATCGTTTCGGTTAATGGACAGGCTACTCCGACGTTCTCAGAGGTGGCGACTTGTTTGGCTGATAATAAGAATCAGGAGATTGCCGTTGGTTTTTATCGGAATGGTACATTGGATACATTGACAATGCAAGTCGATTCGTTGGGAAAAATAGGGGTAGCTGTGAAAGCTCCGGCTGAATTGTTTGGACTGGTAACGGTTAAATACGGTTTCTTCGAATCGTTCCCGGCAGGAATCGCAAAAGGAATTCGAACCCTAAAAGGCTATACCAATGACATGAAATATGTCTTTACCAAAGAGGGTGCTTCCAGCATCGGTGGTTTTGGATCGATTGGTGGATTGTTCCCTTCTACTTGGGATTGGGAATTGTTCTGGGAACGCACAGCTTGGTTGTCTGTCATTTTGGCTTTCATGAATATCTTGCCGATCCCGGCGTTGGACGGTGGTCATGTGCTGTTCTTGCTTTACGAAGTAATTACCCGTCGGAAACCGAGCGATAAGTTCTTGGAATATGCACAGATGACTGGTATGTTCCTCTTGTTCGCTCTGTTGCTTTATGCGAACGGAAACGATATTATCCGATACTTCTTTCAATAGTCTGTTATGAATCTGACCGCTGAAGAAAAGCAGTTTATCCGCGATCATGCTTCCGATGATGCGAACCGGTTATTATTGGGAGCGAAGAAATATCCACAGCTGGATGTCCCTTTTCTGGTAGATCAGATTCTTTCCCGGCGGCAGATTCGGGAGAAATTGCCTTCGTGGTATGCCAACGAAGACTTGGTTTTTCCCGCCAAGATTGCCGCTGAACAATGTTCATCAGAACGGACTGCCTTGTATAAACAGCGTTTGGTGTCTTCATCAGATACACTTTGTGATTTAACAGGCGGTTTGGGAATTGATAGTTATTTTTTCTCCCGAAAGGTTAGTCAGTTGACTTATATCGAGCGTTTTCCGGTTTATTGTGAGGCTGCCCGTCATAATTTTCAGGTATTAGGTGCGGATAATATCACAGTGCGGAATGAAAATTCGGTTGATATTGTTTCCGATTTGCCGGAAGTGGATGTGTTTTATTTAGATCCGGCACGGCGGGGTGAAGGTAACAAACGCGTCTTTGCCTTGTCGGATTGCGAACCGGATTTGCCCAGTCTGCTTCCCCGGTTGTTGCAGAAAGCTCCGCGTGTCATAGCCAAATTGTCTCCGATGGCAGATCTGCAGCAGACGGAGTCTTTATTGCCGGGAACGGTGGCCATCCATGTGTTGTCTGTCCGGAATGAATGCAAAGAATTGCTGTTTGATATCCGTCGGGAAACGACTGTTTCTACCCCTCAGATTTATTGTGTGGACTTTACGGCCGTGGGAACAGAACGCTCTTTTACTTTCACGGGCGAAGAAGAACGGAATGTTCCGTTGGCTTTGGCAGCTCAGGTAGGCACTTACCTTTATGAACCGAATGCTTCCATCTTAAAAGCCGGTGCTTTTAAATCGGTGGCGCGGCAGTATGGAGTTGAGAAACTACATGTCAGCAGCCACCTTTATACTTCTAATTCTTTAGTTGGCGGTTTCCCCGGTCGTACGTTCCAAATTGAGAATATCCTTCCTTTCTCCAATAAAGTCTGTAAATCGATTAACCAAGAAATACCCCAAGCCAATATCACCGTCCGGAACTTTCCCTTATCGGTCGATGAACTCCGCAAGAAGACCAAGATTCAGGAAGGCGGTGACGTTTATCTCTTCGCTACCACCTTGTCGGATGGAGAGAAGGTGTTGGTGGTTTGTCAGAAAATCAGTAATATTTAATCTGAATCCATGCAGTATTTTGTGTGGTTGTTGGTTTAAGTAATAAAACTGATTTAAATAATAGGTCTTATGAAACAGGTTTTATTCGGAATGCTATTATGCTTGCCTTTCCTTTCTTGTAACGACGATGTGGAAGAACAATCCATTTTACCTACTATGCAACCCATCGAATTGAATGCGACTGAAAAAGAAATGGCAGCCCAACAAGGCGATTTTGCCTCAACACTCTCTCTTGAGTTGTGTCGGCAATTGGGCGGCGAGAAAACAGACAACTGGTTGGTTTCGCCTTTTAGTCTGCAATGCGCGTTAGGTATGTTATCGAATGGAGCAGCCGAGGAAACACATGATGAGATTTTGTACGCCTTGGGTTTGTCCCAATATTCTCAAGAAGAAGTAAATGCATATTTCAAGAAATTGATTGAAGGATTGCATACTGTAAACTCGGCTATCACGGTCAAGACGGCCAATTCGGTTTGGGGCAATGCCGGAGTTCCCCTCAAAGAGGATTTCCAAAAGATGAATATAGAGAACTATTCCGCAATGGTTTCACAACTCGACTTCTCTGATCCTTCAGCTGTTGATCAAATCAATGCCTGGTGCAACCAAACTACAGAAGGCTTGATCCCGTCCATCTTGGAAGAGGTAAATCCGACCGCTACGGTATATCTGTTAAACTCCTTGTATTTCAAGGCTCGGTGGAAATCCGAGTTCGCCCCGGAAAAAACACAGGAAGGCGACTTTAGTGCGTTGTCTGGTAAAATGGTAAAAGCAGATTTTATGCAGACCCAACGAATGGCTGCTTATGTAGAAAACGAATGGTTCACCAGCACGAGTCTTTCTTATCAGAATGGTTCGTATGTCATGCGATTGATTTTACCCCAACCGGAAATCAGTATAGATCAAGTCTTGCAAGCCTTATCTGAATCGGACGAGAATCTGTGGAAAAATACAATCTTGGCAGAAATTAACTTGAAAATGCCTCGCTTCACCCTCGAGAACAAAATGAATTTAATACCTGCTTTGCAGGCTTTAGGTATGAAAAAAGCATTTACAAACGAAGCCGATTTCTCATCCATGTCTGATATAGCCACTTATATCTCTCTGGTGCAGCAGGCTACCCGCCTGAAAGTGGATGAGGAAGGCTCGGAAGGTGCCGCAGTAACCGTGATAGAAGGCGTAATGAGTCCCTTACCCGAAGAAAAGGTGGATTTCTTCTTAGATCGTCCGTTCTTGTTCCAAATCCTAGAACCAGCTACCGGAACCGTCCTGTTCATGGGGCAAGTCGGTTCACCGACATAGTGAATCTCATCAACGAATTATAGAGTGTGAAGGGAGCGGGGTACAATCTTCCTCCCTTTCCCCTCCCTCTATGTCTTCAAGCTCCGATGAAAGGAGGCGATTAGCCTCTGTTTAACTTGTGCGTTACCCTGATAGCGTATGGTACGTTATTGTGGTGATGTATGATGCGCTATCCTAATAACGTATTATGCGTTATCAGGGTGATGGATATCCTGTACAGTATATGAGTCACAGTCTGTAACGGTAAAGTCGTGGCTCGTGTAACGAGGCTCTTTGTAGAGGTGATAGGAGAACTGGAATTGCGTCCCCAGCTCCGCGGTCCATTCGCCGGGCGTGAGCGGGGTGCGGAGGCCGGCCAGGAGATGGTTACGCTCGTTGAGGATCAGGACGGCAGGCTCGACACAGGTCTCTCCATCCGCCGAACGGAAGCAGAGTTTGCAATCCGGATGGTCGCCCATGACCTTGATATTGAATCCGATCAGGTGGATGTATGGATTGTCGGAACGGACGGTGTTGAAGGCAGCATCCCGATTGCCCATCGAGTCGTAGGTACATACCTCAGTCAGGACGGGATGGCGGCGCGTTGGTTCGGTCTTCTTGTAGGCACGCAGATTCTGCTCCAACTGGCGGGTACGGGCCGAGGGCGTAAACACGATGTTGAAGGCGTTGCGCTCGGGGTCGAACGAATCGCTGGCCGACTCAAACTGCCCCTTTACCCGGATGGAAAGCTGCCCGAAGCCCAGATCGACATTCTCTCCGCGGGCAAGCGCTGCATAGATTTGCTCTTTGATCAGTCCGTAGGTATGGATGAAGGTACTTTCGCGTATTTCGCTTCGATCTTCGACGATACGGCGGGCGATCTCTTGTATATCCACCGTTTTCAGGGCTTTCACGTTGCCCCGGTAGTAAACGGTACCGTTGGGCATCGTCTGTTTGCTCAGCCTGAGGGGGATGGGGTTCAGCTTCTTCAGCCGTTCTTTGTCTATTTCTTTGTCCATGGTGATATTTGACAAGTGATGAGAATTTGGTTATAAAAGTATAGACTTTTATGACGAAAGCACGTTAAATAATCAGAATATTTTCTTGTTTGGCGGGATTGTTTCTACTCTCATACAACAGAAACAGCCTGCACGAAGGTTTTATCCACCTTTCGCGCAGGCTGCTTATTGAATTCCATCCGGGCTTTTCAGTTTTTACTTGTCCTGAATGTCAGACTTTTTAAGGAACGGCAACTTAAATGTTTCGGTATAATCACCCACCAGGTCGCGCTCTCCGCAAATATATCCGGCTTTGCCACATGAAGAACGGAGAGTTACCTTGGCATTAAACTTAAATTCAGGCGCTTCGTCTGTTGCCGGGATTGAAATGATGCAATCCGTTCCGGCCGTGAACGATGCCGTGCTGCCACACATTGCCGGTTCATCTATGGCGGTACATGCCGTGTTACTTAACTTGAAGTGTGCATCGGATCCCCTTATATCGTAGCTCCAACTTACTTTCGAATCTTGCTCGCATAGGTTAGATATGGCGACATCATCGATGGTGTAAGTAGAGGAAGTACTATACGTTACGCCTCCGCTTATGGTTGATGAAGCTCCTCCGTCTAAGCTAATTGCCACACTCCTTGCGAAATTCCAGGCAAAGCCGGTGGTGTATGAAGTAGAGGACTTTGTCGTTTCCGGCGAATTCCGATGAATCTGCATGGAAGAAGAATTCACGGGCGTGAGGGTGATCTGGATGTTTTTGCCATACCATTCGTTTACTTTGGCAATCGTATGAAATCCGTTGGTCGTCACGTATGCATTGTACACACCTCGATAGGCATTTGCGAAGGAACATAGTATCTCTTGGTGTATGACATAATAGTTTCTGTCCTCTTCGATGGAATATAAATGCCAGATGTCATGTTCGAAACCGTACTTATTGCTTTCCCCTTCTTTCGGAACTTTAGCATCCCCCGCATTCCTGTATTGAGAAGCTTTAACTGTCATTGTGGGGTTCATATAGACTTTTGTCGCATTTACTAATTTTTTAAGATCTTGCGTGTCATCATCGGCCTGTAAGGATGAGTCCGTGTCCGTGTCGTTAAGCACTTTTTGAATGCTGAGCAAGGCATTGTTTATAATTTGGCCTTGTGCTTCGTCATTGACATAATTACCCTGATCATCCTTCGGTGTCAGGATGTAGAATAATCCCGAGTAGGCGGCAGCGTCGTTATTCGACAGATTCACGGCGGCATCGGCAATGATGAACAGTTCCCCACTGATGTCCGTACCTTCCGTCAAGAAATTGTGGGCATCGATGGTTTTGCAGAAATCCTCAAGCGTTTGGTAAGAGTCGATCTCGTCGAGTATGAATATCGTTCCGTTTGCCGCGCTCGTCTTCAATACTTCTTTGTCTACTGAGTTGATCTCGTTTCCCCTTAAAAAAAGGAAGTTGCCTTTGGCGAGTTCTTGGCCGGCTGCATATTGCTGCTTGTTACTGAAACGGGCTAAGATGTTGTCGTGGAGACATTGAGAATTGGGCACTATATCGGCGGAGGAGATGTAGTAAAGCGTATTTGTTATTGTAACATCTTCCTTGTCGTTATCCGGATTCTCGTCTATATCTGTCAAATCAGTGTCTTTAATCACGCGATCAGTCTCCGTTATACCCTTGTCATCGACTGTAAACAGCGCATGAAAGTCAAGTGTGGCGGCAAGTTGTTCGTGCAAGAGTGAGTCGGTCTCGTAATTGAGCGTAGTTTCTTGCGAGTCTGAAAAGGATTTGCTGTCAACGACGACATCACCGTCCATCAGGCGGATATTGTAGCTGTATTCATATTGCGCCGTGATTGCGCCTTCTGGTTGGGTGTCATCCTTGTGCAGGGCAGAAACGAGCATACCGACTGTCGCAGGAGCGTCGTAGGTCAATGTCTTTGTCCATGTCTCGCCACTGCGCAGCGTGTCGGCGGCCACTCCTTCTTCAAAGTTGGAGGTGGTGGGATACATGATCTCCATGTAAGCAAAGTCGCCCAAACTCTCGCCGAGCGAATAGGCCAATTCGACTTCAACTTTCAAATTTGAAGTCCCACTTGGTTCATTCTCCTTATCTTCCGAGCAGGCGGTGAAGAACAAGACCGGGCTGCATACGAGCAGGAAGCTTGCTAACAGATGGGCAAAATACGGATAATTTAATTTTGTCTTCTTCATATAAAATCTGTTTAGTAAGTGAATAATTTTACACAAAAGAAGTGAAAATAATCCGTAGAATACCTCTGTCTTTAGCAGAAAAGCGGGCGTGATTGTTGCCATAGCACAACTTTGTGATTATAGCAACTTTAGATTGTTGATAGAACTGTTTTTTTGTCGATATAGCAGTCTTGGTTGGCTGAAGATATAGTAAGATTATGCCTGTTTCTTCCTCCACCGGGCAGGGGAACAACCTTCTTGTTCCTTAAAGATTTTCATAAAGTAGCTTTGGGATAGGAAACCGGACATTTCAGATATTCCTGCAACTGTCAGTTCCTGATGTTCTCTCAGCATCTGTTTGGCATATTCGAGGCGTAGTCCAGTTATCCAATCCCGGAACGATATGTGGTAGGTTGATTTTATATAAGCCGAGAGATAAGTGCGGTTGGTATGAAGAGTATCAGAAAGTTCACGAATGGTGAGTCCTGGAGTTAGGTATCCTTTTGAATCGATCCATGTGGATAGATTTTTCTCGATTTCGGCATAGCAAGACGGGATGACAGCCGCTTGTTCGGTCTCTTGTGGCTCTATTGGCTCGGAACTAATTTCGGTTTCCAAGATATTTTCTACTTGTTCATAGAATAGTTGATAATTCATATAAGAACAGAAGAGGTAAATATAAAAAGGTATGGACGAAATTACCCATAGATAGATGTATTTATCTGGTAAAAATGTCAGTAACCCACAGCTGACACCATATATAATAGCCCAATACGTAAAGATAGACAGCCAGTGGATGTAGGCACCAATATGGTCGGAATGTGTATCATCGAATAATTTTACGGCTTTGCGATATGTTTTTATCAGTCTGTATGCTAAAGTTATTCCATATATGAATAACCATGAAGCCATTATTAGTAATCCGATTTTCTGTATATTGTTTTCAGGAAATACTAATAGTATAATACCTGATAAAACAGTAAATAATATCCATCTAGTGATATGTGCTACAAAACGATGGGCTGTCAAATAGAATCGGTCTAATAAAGCCGTCAAAGCCGAGCTGAAAAGCCAATATGATAGAAAATAAGTAGATAGATTCATTGATATAGCAGCCTTGACATTTACAAACCGTATACCATAAAATAAATGTACGGAGTAATTTGCCGCTAACACTAAAATAGCAATACCCATGATACGTCTTGACCGTAGATAGTTGTCGAAAATAGGTTTTTCGGGTGTTGGGGCGGTAAGAAAGTAAATACCAAAAAACAACATAAGCGTTAGAGCCACGCACAATGAATATTTATATATAATAAGATAATCCATATCGCATTAAATTAAAATCAAAATCATTAGAGTTTATAAAGAATGAGAAATAGTATTGTTGAAAGTCAACGTTCTAAAATCAGATTCTATATATTTTTTTCCAATAACAAAAGTACAAATATTCTTTATATAGTATTCTTTTGAAGGTGTATTTGTCGTTCACTTTTTTATGTCTTTATATGACTTGTATATCCACAGTAGTCAGGGCTTTGACGTTACCCCGATAGTAAACGGTACCGTTAGGCATCGTCTGTTTGCTCAGCCTGAGGGGGATGAGCTTCTTCAGCCGTTCTTTGTCTATTTCTTTGTCCATGGTAGGGTGGGTGATTACTTAAAAAGAATAAGTTTATTGGGTTCTTGGCGGGTATCCCATAGGTCAACGATATAGATTTCATCTTGTGCTTCGTAGATCACATAGATAATCTTGTAGTGCTTATGGACAACCCACGAGCGATATTCTTTGTTGAGGTCACAAAGTAAAGGCTCGATATTTCCCATACGGGGATAAATTGCTAATAAACTGCAGCATTGTTCTATCCGGAGGATGAGTTTGGTTGTTGCTTTTGTTCCGAAAGTCAGTTCTCCATATTGTATGACCTCGTCTAATACAATTTCTGCTTGTTTACTCCATTTGATCTTCATACAACCAAGGATATTTACGTCTCATATTAGCAAATACTTCCTCATTCGTCAATACTTCTCCAGCCGTTATTTGGGCTTCCGACTCTGCAATTCGGCTGTGGATTTCTTCCAACGTGTAAGGCCGTGGATGTGAAGATTTGTTCTTCATCCCATCTTTCGCCTGGGCAATGATTTGATGAAGGTTACGCTTCACTTCTTTCAAGACTTCGATGTCTTCTATATTTAGAATATCATGTGCCAGTTCTCCACGCAGGGCATTTAGTTCCATTGAGCTCATGGGGTTCTCCTTTCTTTTAATAGTTTGTTACAAAGATAGGTTTTTTCACTGAAACAACATAATAACCAGTTGGGCGGTAATAATGCGCATGAACGTGGCTAATGGGTATACAGTGGCATAGGCAACCGATGGTTCGTCGCCTTCAACGGTGGTGTTGGCATAATCGAGGGCGATAGGGTTGGTCATGCAACCGCAGAGCATCCCGACGTTCTTGGCATAATCTACTTGGAAGAAACGTGCCATTACTAGGCCAACCAATAGTACTGGAATAATGGCGAGGGCAAATCCTAATCCCAACCACAATAGTCCTTCTGTGCGGAAGACAGTCTCGAAGAAATGTTGTCCGGAACTGATTCCCAATCCAGCCAAATAGATGGTGATTCCAAACTGGCGCATCATCAGGTTGGCACTTTGGGTGGTATAAGTAGTCAGGTGGATACGCGGTCCAAATGCTCCCATCAGAATACCGACGATAATTGGACCACCGGCTACACCCAGTTTGATAGGTGTGTTCATGCCCGGAATAGCCAAAGGAATAGAACCAATAATCACACCGAGCGTCAGTCCTACAAAGATCGCCAGCAAATTCGGTTCACGTAAACGTTTGAGTTGGTCACCCAAGATTTTACTTACGTTGTTGACGGCATTGGCTTCTCCCACGATGGTGAGGCGGTCACCGATCTGCAGGTGCAAGTCTGGCGAAGCTAATAAGTCGATACCGGCACGATTCACTCGTGTAATGTTAATGCCGTAAAGGTTACGCAAACGAAGAGAACCCAGGCGTACACCGTTGATACGGTTACGGGTCACAACGATACGGCGGGAAATTAATTGGCTGTCGATGGCATTCCAGTCGATATCCGGTTTATTCCAATCGACGTTTTCCTGTTCTCCGAACAATACCTTGATGTTATCTACATCTGCCTTGACGGAGATAATGAGCAAATGGTCTCCTTCTTCCAATGTCGTATCTGATGTCGGGATACTTACTTTTCCATTTCGCCAGACACGTGAGATGACGAAATGCTTTTCCGTCAGCGTCATGATATCTTTGATGCTTTTATGATAAATTGCCGGGTTACATACTTGGAATTCAGCTACGAATGTCTGTGTCTGTCCCATTTCGGCGTTATTCTCTTTCTTTTTATTTTGGAATAAGGCTTTCAGGACGATAATGGCCAGGATAACTCCGATAACTCCCATCGGGTAAGCTACCGCACAGGCCAATGCCATATCCGTGATACTCTTTTCATCTGTAGAATTGATTTGCAGCATGGCTTCTTGAGCAGCACCGAGAGAAGGGGTATTGTTGGCTGCTCCGCATAGTAATCCCATCATGTCAGAAACAGAGATGCCTGTTAGATAATGCAGAAGAATCGTCATGATCAATCCGATAAAGATGACAGCCAAACCTGCTGAATTGAGTAAGACTCCTCCTTTCTTCAGGGAAGAGAAGAAACCAGGACCTACCTGAAGTCCCAACGTATATACGAATACAATCAATCCGAAGTTTTGGGCAAATGTCAACATATCGCTATTGACAACCACTCCAAAATGACTAACCAGGATTCCGGTAAAAAAAACAAAAGTGATGCCTAGAGAGACACCTTTATATTTTAGTTTTCCTAAATAAACACCAATGGCACAAACAATGCAGATAACAGCCACCGTCTGTATCATGGTAGGCTGGAGAAATGTTTCTTGTATCCAATTCATAATGAAATGAGCTTTAGGGCTGCAAACTTACATAAACCGGACGGAATATGCGATAAAATCAGTCCTAAAAAACATTTTGGTAGTGTATTTACTTGGATTTCTCCCAATCTAAGAGTTGTCGTTTACGTTTTGCATTCCATCGGTACCCACTCAGACTACCGTCTTTATGCAGAATCCGGTGGCAAGGGATTATCCAACTGACGGGATTCTTTCCGATGGCAGAGGCAACAGCCCGTACCGCTTTCGGACGTCCGACAGTTTGTGCGATTTGTGTGTAAGAAGATGTTTCTCCTTTATGAACTTGTAGCAGCGCTTTCCAAACTTGTCTTTGTAAATCGGTCCCGCTTAAGCAAACAGAAAGAATAGGAATCTCTGAATTAGTTTCTTGCAGAAGAGACAACAATGTTTGGGTCTGTTGCTGTGTTTCTGGTGACAGCGTAGCTCCAGGCCAGCTATTCTTCAATTCTTTCAATTGTTCTTCGAGGTTATCATCCACAAACGAGAGGTAACAAATCCCATCGGGTACGTAGGCTACCAAAATTGTTCCAAACAACGAAGTTGCACATCCATAAGTAATTGTCAAGCCATGACAGTAGGCTGATAATTCATCCGGGCGGATTTCTTTTATTTGAATAGAAACGGAATCTTTCATATAGCTTTCAGGTTAAAAATAAACGCAGGTTCAAATCGATTACTGAATGAACCTGCGTTTCTGTCATGAAGAAGATATTTTATTTAATATAAGCTTCCATGAACTTAGCCTTCGGAGAAGGAGAGATAGTTACGGATTTAGCACTTGCTGGAATCAATACCGTCTGACCCTGATGTACGTGGATTTCATATCCGTTATCGTCAGTGATCAGTGCATTACCTTCCATACAAATATATACGACGAATGAATCCAATTCAGCGAAATTACGCGTCATGGTTGCATCCAAATCAATCAGATTTGTTGTGAAGTACTGGCAGTCGGCCAAGTTTACCGTAGCATTTGAATGTGCTTTGTAATGTGTCCGATAGTCAGAATACAAGGTATAATCGATAGCATCTTTTGCCAATTCTGTATGCAATTCGCGTGTATTACCGTTCTTATCCTTACGATTGTAATCATAGATACGGTATGTAATGTTACTTGTCTGCTGGATTTCTGCAATAAAGCAACCTGCACCGATCGCATGAACTCTTCCTGCCGGCAAGAAGAATACATCACCTTCCTGTACATCGTAACGTTTCAACACGTCCATAATGGTATTGTCTTGTACTCGTTTTACATATTCATCGGCATCAATCTGCTGAGAGAAACCAGAATACAAGAAGGCATTGTTGTTAGCCTTGATGACATACCACATTTCTGTTTTTCCAAATGAGTTATGGCGTGCTTTAGCCAGTTCGTCATTGGGATGTACCTGAATGGAAAGATTGTCGCGTGCATCAATGAACTTGATCAATAACGGAAAACGTGTGCCGAAACGTTCCATAACGTGTTCGCCCAATAATTCTTTACCGTATGACTTGATCAATTCGTCGAGAGACTTATCGGCTAATTCTCCTTCTGCAACGATTGAATAATCACCATCCACGTGAGATAATTCCCAACTTTCTCCGATTCCTTCCTGTACAGGAGAAATACCCTTGAACGGGCAGATGTCTGAACCACCCCAAATCACTTTCTTCAGGATGGGTTTAAATGTTAATGGATACAACATATTTATCAATTATTTCTGTTTTTTACTGGTTGTCTTTTTTGTTGTTGTTTTTGTTGCTGTCTTTGTCTTCGAAGCTTTCTTTGTTACCTTTGTTTCTTCCTTGACTGCTTTTTCTTCCTTGGCAGGTTTTACCTTACGCAAAACCATGGCAGAACGTGCCGGGATATACAGTTTTAACCATTCTTTCTTTTCCTTCTTGTAAAGCGGATCGAATAGGGTGAAGTGGTGAACAGAATTGTCATTCAGTCCGAAGCCTCCGAACTTCGGATCGTCTGTATTCAATACGACTTCATATTCCCCTTTAGGTGTCAGGAATCCATAGTCGGTAAACGACTTGTTCGGACTAAAATTAAAGACAAATACTAAATCTTTACGCATATAAGCCAATATCTGGTCGCCATCGTTATCCCATACTTTTTGTATCGGGGTGTCTTGGAAATTCTTGACACTACGAATCAATTCTACCATTTCCCGGTCAAAGTCTCCCAGATAATGATATTTCAGATCCATGTTGTCAACCAAATCCCACTGGCGACGGGCATACTTATACGACCAACCATTTCCTTCGCGCGGGAAATCAATCCATTCCGGATGTCCGAATTCATTTCCCATAAAGTTCAGGTAACCTCCGTTAATGGTTGAAGCCGTTACCAGACGAATCATTTTATGCAAAGCGATACCCCGCTCAACCATAAAGTTATGATCGTCTTTTTGCATGTGCCAATACATATCAGCATCAATCAGACGGAAAATGATTGTCTTATCGCCCACCAATGCCTGATCATGACTTTCGGCATAACTGATCGTCTTTTCGTCGGCACGGCGATTTGTCGTTTCCCACCAGATAGCCGATGGATGCCAGTCCTCGTCTTTCTTTTCTTTGATCGTCTTGATCCAGAAGTCTGGAATATTCATAGCCATACGGTAGTCGAAACCATATCCGCCGTCTTCAATCTTAGCAGCCAATCCCGGCATACCACTTACTTCTTCAGCGATGGTGATTGCATTCTTGTTGACTTCATGGATCAATTTGTTGGCCAACGTCAAGTATGCAATCGCATCTCCATCCTGATGTCCGTTGTAATAATCACCGTAGTTGCAGAAAGCTTCTCCTAAGCCATGGCTGTAATATAACATGGAAGTGACACCGTCAAAACGGAAACCGTCAAATTTATATTCTTCCATCCAGAACTTGCAGTTTGACAACAAGAAATGGAGTACTTCGTTTTTGCCATAGTCAAAGCACAGAGAATCCCATGCCGGATGCTCACGTCGTCCGTCGCCATGGAAATACAGATTATATGAACCATCGAAACGTCCTAAGCCTTCCACTTCATTCTTTACGGCGTGGCTGTGAACAATATCCATGATTACGGTGATACCTTGTTCGTGAGCTTCATCAATTAATTGTTTCAATTCGTCGGGTGTGCCGAAACGGGATGAAGCAGCAAAAAAGCTACTTACATGGTATCCGAATGAACCATAATAAGGATGTTCTTGGATAGCCATGATCTGGATTGCATTGTATCCGTCTTTTACCACACGTGGTAAAACGTTTTTACGGAATTCATTATACGAACCCACCTTTTCTTCGTTAGTACCCATACCGATATGGCATTCGTAGATCATCAACGGAGATGTGTTGGGCTTGAATTTCTTAGTCTTGAATTTATAAGGATTCTCCGGATTCCAGACTTGTGCACTGAATATTTTAGAGTCAGGGTCTTGTACGGCTCGGCGAGTCCATGCAGGAATACGTTCGCCACATCCACCGTTCCATTCAACCCACAATTTATATAAGTCTTGATGATTTAACTTTTCACTGGGTAGGATAATTTCCCATACACCATTTGCTATACGGGTCAGTTTGTACTCCTCACACTTCTGCCAGTTATTGAATGTACCTATTAGATAGATGGCAGTTGCATTTGGGGCCCATTCCCTGAATATCCATCCTTTGGTGGTCTTGTGTAAGCCGAAATAAAGATAGCCAGATGCAAATTCAGACAAACTCATTTTTCCATTGTTCGTCAAACTTTTCTCTTTGTTCACGACGTATTGATAACGTCCTTCGATGGCGTCTTTATACGGTGTCAGCCACGGGTCATTTTTTATTAGATTTAGAGACTCCATGTTGTTTCAAATTAATTAGTTCATTTGCAAAGATAAAGAAAAAAATGAGGATAGCATCTTGTTCTACGGATATTCTATGCATGTTTTCCGTAATTCCCGGCGTATTTTAGCAATTTCCCGGCGTATTTTGATGAATTCCCAACGTCTTTTGGGGCGTTTGTGGGTATATATTTCCTTTTTACTTTTTCTCTTCAGATCAAAACTCGTGAAAATTAAAATTGAATCATACGAGAATCGGAATCGAAACATACGGGTTTTATATCCGATATTAACCATACAAATTTGTGTAAATATCAAATTGTAAATAAAATGGTATTATTACGCTAAATGTAAAGAGCTTTTCTTTCAAAAAGTATTTTGATAAAGTGTATTTTATATTTTGTTGATAGTATAAGGTAAATAGATGTTTGTCTGTTTTAGTTATATTAATATAGTGTGATAAAACTTGTTTGTTAAAATTATAGCCTTTGAAGTGTTAAAATGTGATTTTATTTTGTTTTAAAATGATTTATTATTAGTTTTACGGCTGAAATAATTATGAATAATAAAAATATGAGCAGTAAAGGTGGTATAAAACTGAAAAAATAGCAGTTTTGAATTTTGCTGATTTTAAGTATTGTCGTTAAAATTAAACAAAGGGTCCACCGGGTAAATAATTAAATAAGTTCTTAATATTTATGGAAGCCTTTTCTGTTCTTTTAGAAAAAACAGCATGGTTCAAACACAACTGTGTCTGTTTTCAGATTGAAAAGTCTGAAGAGAAGGCAGAAATAAGAAAATTACTGTAAACTTGAGAAATGAATTGGTGGTTAGGCCTGCTTCTGATTGGTTTCAAAAGAATAAGTTGTGTTTGGACTTAGTTGAGTAATAGTATGAATTTTGTCGATTGTATGATTTATGGGCAAAAAGATTTTATCTGACAAGAATGTGCTATTTAATTATTGGATTCAGTGAGATGTAATAACTAACTTAAGGAAATGAAGATGGAAAAAGGAAGGCTAATTTTATTGGTTGCAGCTTCCGCTTGTATGGGAACAATGATTGCAACAGCTCAGACGACTCAGGTGACGGGTAGGGTAATATCGATGGAAGATAATACCCCAGTAATTGGTGCTACAGTCGTAGTAAAAGGTACAACAACAGGAACAGTAACTGATTTTGACGGAGCATTTTCTTTAGAGGTACCGGAAGGCGCTAAAACGCTTGTGATTTCGTATGTAGGAATGCAGAGCCAGGAATTGGCTGTAAAACCGCAAATGACAATTAAGTTGGCAGCCGATTCGCATAATTTGGATGAAGTAGTTGTGACGGCTATGGGTTTGACTCGTGAGAAAAAGTCGTTGGCTTATGCCGTACAAGAAGTGGGATCTGAAGATTTGACAAAGGCCGGACAATTGAATGTGACGAGTGCCTTATCTGGAAAGGTGGCAGGTGTACAGATTAACCAGTTTGGTGGTAGCGTAGGTGCTTCTTCTCGTATTTCTATCCGTGGTAACTCTTCTTTGCAAGCTGATCAGCAGCCGTTGATCGTAGTGGATGGTGTACCTATTTCGAATGATACGCAGCGTACAGGTGATGATACATATACGGGCGTTGACTACGGTTCGGGTTTGAATGATATCAACCCGGAAGACATCGAATCTATGACGGTACTGAAAGGTGGTTCCGCTGCATTGTATGGTATGCGTGCCGGTAACGGTGTTATCTTGATTACTACCAAATCAGGTAAGAAGAACAATGGCGTGAAAGTTTCATACGATGGTAATATTACAATAGATAGGGTAGCCAATTTGCCGAAGGTGCAGAATTCTTATGGACAAGGTAATAACGGTGATGAATATCATTGGAAACTGAACGCTCCGGATCTGAGCTATCAGGAATATGCCGAACAATATGGTTTCAATTGGGTGGATGGTTCGAATGGTATCAACGACTTCTATGATGAATCATGGGGGCCTCGTCTGGATGCCGGATTGAATTTAGTACAATATGACAGTAACGGAGAAAAGGCTCCGTGGGTTTCTCGTCCGAACAATGTGAAGGATTTCTTCCAGACAGGTGTATCTCAGAATCATACGATTTCGGTAGCTGCTAATTCCGAAAAAGCTAGTACACGCGCTTCTCTTTCTTATCGTGGTCAGACTGGTACTGTTCCTAATACAGACCAGAAACGTTATTCGGCTTCTTTGAATACCTCAATCAAGCTGAACAAATATTTTACGTATGATCTGAGTACCAGTTATACGCGTACACAAAGTGACAACTTGGTTGGTCAGGGATATGGTGGTAATAACCCGATCAACTCATTGGTGGCTTGGTCTGGGCGACAGATTAATATGCAGACCTTAAAGGAAAATTGGGATCAGAAAGATGCTGCAGGTAATTATACCTATTATAACTGGAATACCAACTATCACATGAACCCGTATTTTACGGTTTATGAAAATACAAATAGTTACCAGCGTGACCGTGTGTTTGGTAAGACTTCTTTGTACTATCAGCCGTTCGATTTCTTGAAGATTGAAGGTCGTGCCGGATTGGACTATTATAATTCTACTGCTTTTGAGCGTCACTATATTGACCGCTCCGACTATCCGGAAGGAGGTTTCTCACAGGTAAATGATAAGAATACCGAGTTAAACTTAGATTTGATCGCTAGCTTCAACAAGACATTCGGTGATTTCAACATTACAGCTATGGCGGGTGCCAACTATCGGGATGTGTCTTGGGAGAATACTGAATTTGGTGCGGCAGCATTGACCGTATTGGGTGTTTATACAATCGCTAATAAGAAAGGTGATGCTGTTACAGCAATGGACCATAGTCATATTCGTTCAAATTCAGTATATGCCAATGCTTCGGTAGGATGGAAGAACCAGTTGTATTTGGATGTCAGTGCTCGTAACGATTGGAGTTCTACTATTCATGACGCGTTCTTCTATCCGTCAGCCAGCTTGAGCTGGATTGCTACAGAAACTTTGCCTTGGTTGAAAGGTGACGGCTCTGCGCTTTCTTTCTTGAAACTGCGTGGTGGTTGGGCTGAAATCGGTAACGCAACGACGGCTTATCGTAACCGTGCCTATTATTACCTGGATACGGATGGTTCATTCAATGGCGTAGCTCAGATTTATAAGAGTACGACTTATCCGAATGAGAATTTGAAACCGGAAAGTATCAAGACATGGGAAATTGGTGCCGAATTCGGTTTCTTGCATGACCGTTTGCATTTGGACGTAGCTTATTACAAAAAGACAACAACCGATCAGATCTTGAACGTAACAGTTCCTTATTCTACTGGATATTCATCTTTGCTGATCAATGCCGGTGAAATCCAAAACAAGGGTGTAGAAATCCAGTTGAGTGGCGATATCTTGCAGAGTAAGAAAGGTTTGAACTGGACCAGTACGTTCAACTTCTCAAAGGATAACAGTAAGGTTATTGAACTGTATCCGGAAATGGGATTGGATACTTATGGTATTGGTTGGACTTGGGGTATAGCAACACAGGCCGTTGAAGGTGAAAAGTGGGGTTCTTTAGTTGGAACCGGTTTTGCCCGTATAACCGCCGATGATGTAAAAGCAGGTACTGCTACCTCCGATCAGATTGGTTCGATCAAAGTCAATTCAAATGGACTTGCCCAGACCGAAAGTGCTGTTAATTTCGGAAATGTAACTCCTGATTTCCTGTTGAACTGGCGAAATGACTTCACTATCCAGAATTTCAACTTTGGATTCTTGCTGGATTTGCGTATTGGTGGTGATATCTGGTCACAGACCATGAATCACAGTTATTCTGCCGGTACATCTATCGTTACTGCCGAGAATGGTATCCGTGAACGTGAAATCGTGGCAGGTGTGGATGTGATGGATAATGAACGTTTTGTTATGCAAGATGCCAATGGTAACTGGGTAACCAACACGATCAAGACGAATGCATATAGCTGGTTTAAGAATGAAGTTTCTGAATATTATACGTTTGATGGTTCGTTCTTGAAATTGCGTGAGGCTTATATTTCATATACTTTCCCGAAAGCATGGATGGCTAAGACCCGTTATATCAGCAATGCGACGGTATCGTTGATCGGTAACAACTTGGCATTGCTTTGGGTACATAAATCCAACACGATGCGTCTGGATCCGGAAACCGGTGGTGTATCCAGTGATAGCCGTGGTGTCGGTTTCGAACAGGCTGCTGTTCCGTCGTCTCGCAGCTTCGGTCTGAAAGTAAATCTTACATTTTAATTAATCGTTTTAACAAGCATTGAGTATGAAAAATATATTTAAACTGACAACGGTTGCCTCTTTGGCTGTTTCTTTGATGTTGGGAGGTTGTACCAGCAACTTTGATGAGATTAACAGTGACCCGGATGCATTGGAGACGGGTGCTCCCACCAATATGCTGGGATATGCCTTACGCGAAACTATGACAAGACAGGCCGGATTTGATGCCACGGAAGCGTGGGCAGGTTATATTGTCAAGATTCAGTATATGGATAACTACAACTATCTCCCGACGAACAATACGTATGGTAATAAGTTTTCTAACTGTTACCGACGAGTTGTGTTGTTGGATGACATCCTGGCTCTGACGGAGGAAAATGCGGACGAGCTTAAAAACATCCGTTGGGCTTCCCGTATCTTCAAGGAATATTTGTGGTTGCTGAATACTGACCAGTTTGGAGACATACCATATACAGACGCCAACAAGGTAGAGGATGGCCAAATGAAGCCTAAATATGACTCTCAGGAAATTATTTATCCGGCTATCTTGGAAAATTTGAAAGCCATTGCGGATGAAATGGCTGCAGGATTAGGTTCCGACAATATCGGCGAGGGCGACTTCCTGTTTGGCGGAAATATTCAGAGATGGCAGAAGTTCTGTAACTCGTTGCGTATGCGTGCTGCCATGCGTATTGTAAACGTGGCTCCGGATTTGGCCAAGAGCACCATTGAAGAAATTTGTCAAAACCAGGCTGCTTATCCGTTGCTGGAAACAAGCGCCGAAAATGCTTATTTCTACTGGCAAGGTTCTTCTCCTTACTTTGAACCGTATTATAATGACTTCCGTACACGCGACGACTACGGTATGAGCAATATCTTTGTCAATCACTTGAAGAGTATGAACGATCCTCGTATCTCAGCTATCATGCAACCGGCTGCTACTGATGGTGAATACAGAGGTTTCGAAAACGGTGCTTTGTCGGCTCCGTCGAATATCCAGGCCATTTCGCGTATGGGGGTTATGTACCGCGAAGATCCGGCCGGTTTCACGCCGCTGTTGAAATCGTGCGAGAACTACTTCATCATGGCAGAAGCCGCTATGCGAGGTTGGAACGTGGGCATTTCTGCTCAGGAAGCATACGAAACTGCCGTGAAGCTTTCGATGGATGACAATGGTGTTTCTGCTGCTGACGCCGAAACGTATTTGGCAAATGCCGGGAAGTGGGATAACACCCTCGAACGGATCTATATGGAAGAATGGGTGGCACTGTTTAAAGAAAACTGCGAGGCTTGGAGCTTATACCGCCGTACCGGTTATCCGAAAGAAATCCGGACATCGGGCGAATATCCGGGTAAATTCTGTAGCTTTGGAACTGCCCATAACGATGTTCCGTTCCGTATGCCATATCCTGATAATGAATATCAGTACAATAAAGAAAACGTAGAAGCTGCTACGGCTGAAGTCGTTGACAATACGTGGGGTAAGAAAATGTGGTGGGATACACGTACAGATGTACATTAAATACTTTTCAACCTTTTCATAATTACACACACACTTTGAATGGGGAATGTGCTATGGGCATGTTCCCCTTTGTTTGTTATTGCTTTACTTTTCTGGTGGTGAAATAAGAAATGTTGTCTAACTACAAGAAATTTTGTATGTTTGTAACCGTAAAAAAGGAAAAGAACAAAAAGAATCAGTGATATGGAAAAGAGTATCGTTTTACTGGCAGGACTGCTATTGTCGTTTTCGGCTGTGGCACAGACAAAGGTGGTGAAAGCCAATGCGGTCAAGGCAAATGATTACGGAGTGGCTTATTCGTTGCCGAAGACTGAACTGGTTGTCGATGCAGAAGTAACCAAGGTGACTTGTAAAGCAGGTCCCTATTATCAATATGCCGAGAAATATTTGGGCGTAAAGAAAGTAATTACAGATGATGAGGTATACTACGAATTAGGTAAAGTAAAATTAGTTAATCGTGGTGTGCCTGATAAGAACAATACGTATATGGTTTCGTTTAAGCCGGGAACAGTTGCTCCGTATGCTTACTTGACGGAAGAAGGTTTGCTGTGCTCTATCAATGCGGAATATACGCCTGATTCAACAAAAGAAGCGGATAATGCAGCCAAGAAGGCAAAGAAAGCCGTAGCTACCGACGCTTCTGTTTTCTCGGAAGAACTGCTGATGGCCGGTTCGACAGCGAAACAGGCCGAAGTGGCAGCCAAGCAGATTTATCGTATTCGGGAAAGTCGGATGAATATCCTGACCGGTGAAGCCGATAATTTGCCGCCTGATGGTCAAGCCATGCAGTTGGTAATTGAAGAACTGGAAGCACAGGAGCAGGCTCTGACTAATTTGTTTGTTGGAGTTATGACCCGTACGACAGAACATTATGAAGTAACAGTTGAACCGACTGGTGATCTGGAAAAAGAAATCTTGTTCCGTTTCTCTGAGCATTTAGGTGTGGTGGATGCCGACGATTTGGGAGGCCAGCCTGTCTATATGAATCTGAAAGCTATTGAACGGGCTCCGCAATTGGATCCGAAAGAAGCAGAGAAAAAAGAGAAGAGTTTGAAAGGTATCGTATATAATGTACCGGGAAAAGCCGGAATCGAAATCTTTACCAGCCGCAAGTCTTTGTATAAAGGCGAAGCTCAGATTACTCAGTTCGGTACACAGGAAGCATTGGCTCCGGTGATGTTTGAAGATAAGAAAGCTCCAGTAAAAGTTTATTTCTATCCGGAAACAGGAGCAATCAAGCAGATAATTCAATAAATTATTAATCAATATTTAACTTATACTTTTATGTTTGAAGGACAACCTAAAGGATTGTATGCGTTAGCCTTGGCCAATACGGGGGAACGTTTTGGCTATTATACCATGCTCGCAGTATTTGTATTATTTTTACAAGCGAACTTTGGCTTTTCAACAGGAACAGCCGGTTTGATTTATTCTGTTTTCTTGGGATTCGTTTATTTCTTGCCATTATTCGGAGGTATGCTGGCAGATAAGTTCGGGTTTGGGAAGATGGTGACAATTGGTATCACGATCATGTTTTTCGGTTACTTGTTATTGGCTATTCCCTTAGGAACTGGTATACCTGCTATTGCTGCTATGGGCGGTGCCTTGGCTTTGATCTGTGCGGGAACAGGACTCTTTAAAGGAAACTTACAGGTAATGGTCGGTAATTTATATGATGAAGCTCGTTTCTCAAGCAAGCGAGATTCGGGTTTCCAGATCTTTTATATGGCTATTAATATCGGTGCCATGTTTGCTCCGACTGCAGCGATCAAGATGATGGAATGGGCACAAACTTCATTAGGCATGAGTGAGGCCGATTCATATCATTTGGCTTTTGCTGTGGCTTGTGCTTCTCTGATCTTCTCCATGCTTGTTTATTATCTTTTCCGCGGAACATTTAAACACGCTGATCGTAGTAAGGTAACTGCTGCTGCCTCGAACTCGACGGCCGAAGAATTAAGTCCGGCTGCTACCAAAGAACGTATCGTTTGTCTTTGTTTGGTTTTTGCCGTGGTTATTTTCTTCTGGATGGCATTCCATCAGAACGGTTCTACTTTGACTTATTTTGCCCGCGATTATACTGCAACTACTTCAACAGGTGTTGCCAGCATGGCTTTTGATGTCATCAACTTGGTATTTGGTATTCTTGTAGTGTACGGTTTGTTTGGTTTGTTCCAAAGTACAACCGGAAAAGGAAAAATCATTTCTCTGGCTGTTATCTTGGCCGCAGTGGGCGGATTGATCTATAAATACAACGGATTACCCGATGTAACGAATGTAAGTGCTCCGATCTTCCAGCATTTCAATGCTTGCTTTGTCGTAGCTTTGACTCCGGTTTCGATTGCCTTGTTCGGTATGTTAGCCAAGAAAGGAAAAGAACCTTCTGCTCCGTTGAAGATTGGGTTGGGTATGCTTGTCGCTGCCGTTGCCTACATTTTGATGACAGTCGGTTCTATCGGCCTTCCTGTTCCGACATTCGATGCAGCCGGTCAGCCGCAGCATATGGCAGATGTTACTCCGAATCTATTGATCACTACTTATTTGATCCTGACATTTGCCGAACTGTTGCTTTCACCAATCGGTATTTCGTTTGTATCGAAAGTGGCTCCTCCTAAGTATGCCGGTATGATGATGGGTGGTTGGTTCGTTTCAACCGCTATCGGTAACTTGTTGGTTAGTATTCCGGCGTTGATGTGGGGCGCTCCTTTAACTATAGTTTGGGGTGTATTGGTTGCGATCTGTTTGGTGGCTGCCTTGTTCATCTTCGTTATCTTGAAGCGATTGGAAAAAGTAGCCAAGTAATCCGGTTGTAAGCTTATAGAGAATGAGAAAGCAGTACACATATAAGCCGGTTGTGCTCCGTTTCAGAAAATGGAGTCGGAAGGCGTATGCTGCTTTTATCAGTATTCATCATACGGTAAATATCGGGCAACTGGCCACTCATGTATCAGAACGTTTTCAGGCCAAGAATCTTTCGTTACACGGTTGTTTGTGCTTGTCTGCTGATCTGATACCTGCAGATGTACAGGAACAGGAAGAGAAAAGGGAAGAAGAAACGGAACTTCTACTGAAAGGACTCAGTGGCTTCTTGTGTCCGGTGGTATTGAGTTTGCCTGCTGTTGCCGGTGAAGAAAACGAATGGAATAATTATAATAAATCATAGATGAAAGCGGATAGATATCCTTCGGGATGTCTGTCCGCTTTTTTATTTAGCAAAAAGGAAATATGTTGGTCGATGAATTAAAACAACAAGTATTGGATGGCCGGTGGTTGGATGAGCAGCAGGCCAAGTCATTATTGACTGCTGACCGTGAAGCTTTGTATGCTGCTGCCCACGAAATCACCCGTCATTATCTGGAAAACAAGTTTGATACGTGTTCTATTATTAATGCCCGGAGCGGCAATTGCGGAGAGAATTGCAAATGGTGTGCCCAGTCTGCGCATTATCCGACAAAAGTGAATCTCTATCCTTTACTGCCTGCTGAGGAATGTGTACGTCATGCTGTGTATAACGAACGGCAGGGAATCGGACGCTTTGCCCTGGTTACCAGCGGAAAGCGTGTTAATGCACAAGACATGCAGCAGATTGTGGAAACGGTCAAGGCGATCAAGCAGCAGAGTTCTATTAAATGTTGTGCCTCGATGGGCTTATTGCGGCACGAAGAATTACAGGCTTTGTATGATAGTGGTGTGGAGAATTATCACTGTAATATCGAAACAGCTCCGTCGTATTTCCCAGAACTGTGTACAACGCATACGATTGAACAGAAGATGGAAACGATTCATACGGCCCGTGAAATTGGCTTTCGGGTTTGTTGTGGCGGTATTATCGGGATGGGAGAGACGATGGAACAGCGTATTGAAATGGCTCTTTTCCTCCAAAAGGAAGAGATTCTTTCCATTCCTCTTAACTTATTGCAGCCAATTCCCGGTACTCCGCTGGAACATACGGCTCCTTTATCGGAAGAAGAGTTCCTGACAACGGTTGCTCTTTTCCGTTTTATCAATCCGAAAGCCTATTTGCGTTTCTCCGGTGGCCGTGCCCAGTTGAGTGAAGCGGTACAGCGTAAGGCTTTATATATAGGTATCAACTCGGCTATTATCGGTGATTTATTGACGACAATCGGCAGCCGGGTGGAAGCAGACAGACAATTATTCACCTCCGAAGGTTATTCGCTGACGGAACAAACTGATTGGGAAAAATGACAACAGAAGCATTATTGACATTTGATCGTGAACATATCTGGCATCCTTATACTTCAACAATTGATCCGCTTCCCGTTTATCCGGTGGCAAGTGCGCAAGGTGTCCGCATTCGTTTGGCCGACGGTCGGGAACTGATCGACGGCATGTCTTCCTGGTGGGCGGCGGTTCATGGGTATAATCATCCGGTTTTGAATGCAGCAGCCGAGGCTCAGCTGAAGAAAATGAGCCACATTATGTTTGGAGGTATTACACATGAACCAGCAGTCGAACTGGTTTCGAAGTTATTGCCGATACTTCCTCCTTCGATGGACAAGGTCTTTTTGGCTGATACTGGCTCGGTAGCGGTAGAAGTTGCCATGAAGATGGCAATCCAATACTGGCAGTCGCAAGGAAAAGCCCGGAAGCATGCGTTTGCTACTATCCGAAGCGGTTACCACGGTGATACGTGGCATGCCATGTCGGTCTGCGATCCGGAAACAGGAATGCACGGTATTTTTGCCGGAAGTCTACCGGTGCAGTATTTCATTCCGCAGCCTTCCGTACGCTTTTCTGATGAATGGAACGAAGAAGCCATCCGGCCTTTGGAGGATTTGCTTCGCCAGCATGCCGAGGATATTGCGGCTTTGATACTCGAACCGGTTGTACAAGGTGCCGGAGGCATGTACTTTTATTCACCGACTTACCTGGTGCGTGCCCGCGAATTATGTAATCAATACAACGTATTACTGATATTCGACGAGATCGCTACCGGTTTCGGACGGACCGGAAAGCTCTTTGCCTGGGAATGGGCCGGCGTAGAAGCCGATATCATGTGTATCGGAAAAGCCTTGACTGGTGGGTATATGACTTTATCTGCCACGATTACTACGCAACCGATTGCCGATATGATCTGTTCCGGAGAAGCCGGATGTTTTATGCATGGTCCAACTTTTAA
>ENA-OPVV01000311-OPVV01000311.1-human-gut-metagenome-genome-assembly--contig:-NODE-311-length-46148-cov-3.781919_pt1 | contig 46148 bp, 42 predicted proteins | sample MGYA00241500_ERZ501992 | MGnify/ENA primary metagenome ERZ501992 (study PRJEB25962, sample SAMEA2043052) | human gut metagenome | biome: human gut; feature: human-associated habitat; material: faeces...
TCCACCCAGTCTTATCATAGAAGAATCTTATTTACAGACTTTTCTTCATACCCTCTTAAAGGAAGATTCGAGGCTTCTTCTCCCCAAAATATCACCCTGTATTACGACTACACCGACCATACCCATTACAAAAAAAGCCGTTTTATCTATTGGGGGCACGGGCATATTGAGGGCAATATGGTGAATCTGTTTCTGCAAAACCAAAAGCATAACATTGAGTATTGTGTCTGCTCCGCACGGATTCCCATCGTCAATGATAATTACGTTTATGGATTCATTTCCGGGTTATCTCCCTCTGCCATGGTACCGATTTTCAATAAATTCCTCATCAGCCCCAAACCCCTTCCCTGCAACGAAAATCTGCTTCAGCTCTTATCCTTTACCAAAGAAGAATTCCACATGGCAAAAAAGAACAATACCATCTCCCTGTCATTGGAACATCTTTCTTTGCTGAAATTTTAAAATTTCACATCCCATTTGCATACATGGATAATTCAAATTCCAATTATTGCATGCCAAAAAAACAACGCAATATAACCCTATGCGTAACATATATATCCAAACAGTGTCTTGGCAAAATCAGTTTTTTATGAAAGATCATTGTTTTTTTCTTTTTGATTTCTTAAGAGGAACTGGACTGACTGTCGTCAGAAGAAAACATTCCACCTGCAATTTAGATGAAAAAGAGTCGGAAATCCTTTTATTCTAAGGATTCCGACTCTCTTTGTTTGCTTATGGGAAAGTGTCTAATGGAAAACGCTTTTGGGAAATCATTGAGGGATGGAATTTCTCCCTTTTCGTCAAAGCCTACTTCCATTGGTCAATGTTATCATGCTTTCCCTTTCTATTTTTTGCTTATATATTGGGTACAGTCTCTTTTGCTCCCTCAAATCTGACGTTCATCCAAATAGATGGGATTTGTCCAAGCAGTTCTTCCATAAATATCACTGCATTTGACACGGACATATTTTTCATGTCCTTTCAATTTGTACTCTCCGTATGTCAACTCATTGCTGCGTGTTTTGGACATCAAACTGATGCCGTCATTGACGCAGTTTCCTGCGACAAAATCAATTCTGTACACATTTTCGCATTTTACATACACAACGCCGTCTTTGATGCCCCAATCTTCAATGGCAACGCCGCTGGAAGAATAGTAATTGCCTTTGAGCATATTCCGCAGGATTTCCTCTCTATCCAAACGGTCAGACTTCACCACCATATATCCACCACAGGCATCATCAAACAATCCTTCATTGTGATTGTCATCACTGGCAAAAGCCAGCATTTTTTTGCCGTCTCGCAGCATTTCATCCCAATACACTTCATCATAGCCCGTATTGCTTTCATTCACTGTATTATAATTGAAAATCTCCAAAGCCCAGATGCCTTCCAGATCACAGAATTCCGGATAAGAAACCCTAGACCAGATGGGATGGTTATAAGTAGTAATCATGCCATAGCTCCGCATTTCGTCACACAGTTCCTGTGCCGCTTTTTTGCCGTCCCAACTGCCAAAATAGTTCTTGATCTGTCTTCTTTCCAAATGGGCAAACTTCTTTTCTGCCTTTTCTTCCATTTCAGAAGTACCCAGAATCCCATGGATATGATGGACTTTCATTCTGTGTTTTCCGCTTTCGTCAAAAAGATTTACAGAGGCTTCCAGACCGGGAAGGATGATAAAATCCTCGCTGTCAAACTCGCTGCGATAATCTGTATAAATGTCATGGTCAGAAAAGCATAAAAAAGAATATCCGTTTTCTTTGAAAAGGTCTACCACTTCTTTGGGAGAAAGTTTCCCATCGGAATTTGTGGAGTGGCAATGGAGATTTCCCTTGTACCAGTTTCCAGTTTTGCTGAAGCCTTCCACATTCTTCATGCCATCCCCTCCTCAGATCGCCACACAGTTGTGTTCCGCAATAGATAAGTACACTTTTTCGCCGTCCTGAAAAATGGACACACTTCTGAACAACGCATCCGCATAAACTTCAATGCCACCAACGTCAATGGTATAGCGCAAAACATTGCCTCTTGCGATATGTTCTTTGATAACACCTTCCATTTTGAAACGATCGTCATTGGCAATGGGCGCTTTGGACATCATGATGGTTTCTGGTCTAATGGCAACTTTTGTTTTCCATTCTGTGCCGGTTAGTTTTGCGATCTTATCTGCTTCAAAAATATTGTAGTTTCCGATAAAGCTTGCAGCAAAGGATGTCACAGGTCTTGTGTAAACTTCCACAGGGGTACCGGACTGTTCGATGACACCATCGTGGAACAAATGGATGACATCACTCATAACCATAGCTTCGTCCTGATCGTGGGTAACGAAAATGGTTGTCAGCCCCAATTTGTTATGGATTTCCCGAATGCTCAGCTGCAGGGATTTTCTCAGTTTTGCGTCAATGGCGCTCAAAGGTTCATCCAGCAGCAATACTTTTGGCTGCATGACAATACCTCTTGCCAGAGCCACTCTCTGCTGCTGACCGCCGGAAAGATTACTGGGATATGCTTTTTCTTTCCCTTCCAGTTCCACGATTTTGATTGCCTTGGAAATACGTTCATGGATTTCCTCCTGAGGCAATTTTTTCAGCTTCAGACCAAAAGCCAGATTTTCTTCCACTGTCATATTGGGGAACAGACTATACTGCTGGAAAACCATACCGATGTTTCTGTCTTTGGGTTCTTTCGTTGTAATGTCTTCCCCATCCAGAATGATCTGACCATCTGTCACTGCTTCCAGCCCCGCAAGGGAGCGCAGCAGGGTACTTTTCCCACAGCCGGAAGGACCTAATAATGTGACAAACTGTCCTTTTTCAATTTTCAGGTTGATGCCTTTGAGCACATGGTTATCACCATAAAATTTATTGATATTCTTAAACTCAATGTACGCCATTTTCAGTTCCTCTTTCTTTCTTTCTCTGAATAAAAAATGCACAAGCAGAAATCAGTAATGTTACCACAAACAATACAACAATCACTGCACAGGTACGCTGACCTGATTTTTTCATTACATCATACAAATACATCTGGGCTGTCTGGAAATGCCCGCCGGCAAGAGTATTGACGATAACGAAATCCCCAAACACAATTGCCATAGCCAGCATAATGGATACGGTAACACCATTCATGATATTGGGCACCACCACGTGGAAAAATGCGTAAAATTTGCTTGCACCCAACATCTGCGCCGCTTCGATGAGCTTGTTCGCACCAATGCCATGGAGGTTATTGCGAATCCCCTGATAGATATAAGGCAGAATGACAATCATATAGGTAGAAATCAGCAGGAAAATACGATTGTTAAAGGGCTTTGGCACAGATGTATATAAAGACAGTACACAGATGGGCAGGATAACCCCCTGCACTGCATAAGGGATGGTACAGAGGATCTGCACATATTTATCCCATTCCGGTTTGTAAATGTAAGTTACATACATTGCCAGCAAAACGATGATGGTGCACAGTAAGATAGGCACAATGGAAATCAGTACCGTTCTGCCAACGGAAAGCCAGAACACCGGATCAGAAAAAATTTCCATATAAGCCGTCAATGTAAAACGCTTTGGCAGGACATCAATCCATTCTTCAAACAAGGAATAGATCAGCGTCATTGCCAATGGGATCAATAGATACGCGATGATGACAACAATGGCCAGCTTCGCGCCTTTTTTATTTGTTTCCATAAACTCAGATTCCTTTCTTTACAGTCAACTTATTCTGTATCATAATGGCAGCAATCATAAATACCATCAGAACAACAGCAATGGCACTGCCGAATTCCGGTCTTTGTACCAAGTCACCCACAAACTGTTCAGACAGACGGATGGGCAGCAGGGACACGTTGTTCATCAGCAGAGCATAAGCAGAAGCGTATGCCGCCAGCGCGTTTGCGAACAATACAGAAAATGTGCTTAAGATGCTTGGCATCAGAATGGGAACCCCGATTTTGGTCCAGAAAGTGAAGTTGGTTCCCCCCAACAGGGCATTGGATTCCTTCCATTCTTTCCGAATGGCATCAAAAGCAGGAATCAGCAGCAGTGTTGACAAAGGTATCTGGAAATACACATAAATCAGCAGCAGCCCAAAAATAGAATACAGTGGGAAGTTTGCCAGAAATTCGATGCCGTAGTTGCTTCCGATCATGGTCATGACACCCACATTCCCGAACATGATGATGTACGCAAATGCCAAAGGCACACCGGAAAAGTTTGACACCATGTTCAAAATGCTCATGAAAATATTGTTCAGCTTGCCTTTCGATTCATGCACCGCCTTGGCTCCGATGAATGCCACAATCAAACCTATGATGGAAGACAAAATAGAAATGATCAGGCTGTTTACAATGGCTTTTTGGTACAGCGGCTTTGTAAAGATATTGATATAGTTTGCAAGTGTAAAGCCAAAGTCTTCTCCTTCCGGTACAAAGCTTCGGATGATTGTATAAATAATCGGAATCAGTTCAAATAAAACGCACAATACCAAAAAGGGTATTAACGCCAATAAGTATGTCTTTTTCTGTTTCATATTTTACCTCACATATATAGGAAGGCTGTCACAGTTACTCGACAGCCCCCCCATTTTACATCTATGATTGATTATTTTGCGTATGCAATAACTTCTTCCTGCCAACGAGTACCTAATGTTTTCGCTGTTTCATCCCATGCTGCCTGATCTTCTACCATTCTTGCGTTTGCATACTGTTCATCAGGGATCATTTTTGCTTTTACTTCTTCAGGAAGTTCTACATCACGAACAGGTTTTGCGTAGCCTTTTGCCAGATTGATCTGACCTTCGTCGCTGAGGATGTATTCACGAGCCAGTGCAGCGGCGTATGGACGTTTTGTATAGCTGTTGATGATTGTGCAGTAACCGCTCTGGATAGATGCTTCTTCCGGTACGAATACAGAGAAATCTGCGTCAGGATTGTTTTCCACAAACTGATCACGGTATCCCAAAGCGTTGTAGTCCCACAGGAATGCGACACCAACTTCACCTTTTTCGATACGAGCCTGTGTGAATTCACCCAGATCCAGACGACCCTGTTCCGCGATCTTACGGAAGTATTCCAGACCGGGATCGATGTTGGATTCATCACCGCCGTAAGCAATGGCAGCAGCCAGTACGGCGAACTGTGCCTGTGTCGCAGCCTGAACGTCACCAACGGCTACCATATAATCACCGTTGAGGATGTCTTCAAAGCTTGTAGGTGTTTCTTTTACGATTTTATTGTTTACCAGGACTGTCATTGTGCCATAGTAACCAATGATCCAGTCGCCGTCATCGTCTTTTGCCCAATCAGGAATGGAATCCCAGTAGCTTGTTTTGTACTTCAGGGTTACGCCTTCTTCTTCCGCAACGGGTCCGAATGCCTGACCAACGTCACCGATGTCTTTGGTAGCGTCTTCCCCTTCTGTTTTAAACAACGCGATTTCTTCCGCACTGGACATATCTGTATCCTGATGTGCAATGCCATACAGTTCCTCGATTTCCTCCCATGTTTCCACCCAGTTTGCCCAAGTGTCCGGCATACCAACGGATTCGATCTTTCCGTCTTCTTTTGCTTTTTCAATGATTTCGTCCACAGACAAAGCGTTTAAGTCAACTGCCGCAGTTGTTTCTCCGCCGCCGCAGCCTGCAAGAGTTGACAAACAAAGACCGATTACAGCAGCTGTTTTCAATAATTTCTTCATTTTTTCCTTCCCTTTCTTTTGCTCTTTTCGTTTTTGCCGGACTCATTATATAAACGAAATATTAAGTCTAACAGCGCGGTCGTGTTAAAAAAATGTGAAAATTTTAGTGGATTTTTAAGAATTTTGTATTTTCTCCAATCATGTTTCCCGGAACCCACAGCTCCACTTGCAATCTTATCACGCCTTAATATCAAACCATAAACGGATATACAAAAAGACGACAAAGCCCTCTTTGCCGTCTCAAAAATTCCAATATACCGTAATGGGCACGTCTCTCGATCTAGGAATCCGCCTTCCCACATCGATATGATCGATCAAAGCTTCCACCATCTCTCTGGTCAGATGTTCCATATGGATATAAGTTTCCACCAATTCTTTCCGGTTTTCCCCTGCCTTTTGTCTTTCCTCTATTTCCTGAATCTGTTCTGTGCATATTTTCATCGCTTCTTCCAGTCGCTTCTTCTCCACTGAAAATGCCTTTGACATATCCAGATAATCTTCTTCTGTCAAAATTCCTCGCACCCGATCCAGATATAACGCCCGAAGGGCTTTTGTATGCTCCTGTATCTTTTTTTCGTAAGATTTCATCCTCTCCATGACATTGCTTTTCTGCTTCTCATAGTCGTTGCCCAACCGGATGCCCTGTTCCACCGCATCCTGATCCAGATACATTTCCGACAGCCGCTTCAGTTCCTCCATGACTTTACTTTCTAAGCGGCTGACAGAAATAAAAGCGCCTCTGCAGGCATCTTTTGACACAGAACGGTTGGGGCAAGTTAAAAACCGCCAATTCTCCCGTTTGCCGGAGCGCAGCACATAGCCACATTCTGCACAGCGAGCTTTACCAGAAAACAGCCCAATGGTACCAGTGGTAAAAGGCTTTGCTTTTTGTTCCCGCATTGCTTTTACCTTTTCCCACAATTCTTTTTCTATGATAGGTTCATGGGTTCCTTCCACCCGATACCATTGTTCCTTGGGGCGAGGCTTATTCTTCTTTGTTTTATAAGAAACACTGCCGTATTTCCCCTGCACCATATTGCCTATGTACATTTCGTTTTCCAGCATATCCGCAATGGTGTAATATTTCCACAGGGTGCTGATTTTCTGCTTTGTCGGCGTTTTGATGATTCCTTTTCGGCGTTTATATTCCGTTGGATTGGGCACCCCCCTATCATTGAGCATTCGTGCAATGGCAGATTTTCCATAGCCTTGAGAAAATAGTGTAAACACTTCTCGAACCACCTGTGCAGCCTCCTCATCAATGATGAGGTGCCCCTTTCGTTCTGGGTCTTTCTGATACCCATACAGTGCCGTGGCGCCAATATGAAATCCATTTTCCCGCCGATTCCGCAGAACGCTTCGAATATTATCGGACATATCCTCCAGATACCATTCGTTGACCAGACCATTGATCTGCCGTGATTTTTTGTTACCTTTCACGTCTGTATCGGCATTGTCCACAATGCTGACAAACCGGATACCCCACTGGGGAAATAACCCATGGAGGTATTTTTCCACCAGCTCCAATTCCCTTGTAAAACGGGACTGGGTCTTGCAAAGGATGATGTCAAAAAGCCTTTTTTCCGCATCTTCCAAAAGACGCCGAAACGCCGGTCGATTCCGATCAGCACCAGCATAGTCATCATCGCTGTAAATGCCGTAAATCTCCCATCCCTGTTCTATGGCATACTGCACCAGCATGGATTTTTGATTCTGGATACTGGCGCTGTCGTCCGCAAAGCTGCGCTTATCCCGATCTTCTTCCGATAGTCTACAATAGATGGCTGCCTTCACATGGATTACCTCCTCTCTATCATCTGTGAAGCATTTCTTTGTTCCGCTCCATTTGATTGATGAGGCTAATCCAAGCCTTTGTGAATTGTTCCCGTCTTGGTTCGCTGTTGCCGTCTCGAAATACACTTTTACAGGTATTTTCCTGTCTTTCTTTCATACAGTCCACCTCCCTATATTTATTTATGCCCTTTGGGATGTCCATTTTCTTGTTTGACTCTGTCGAATGGTTGAAAAAAAAGAGAAGCTTCTAAAACATTTCTCTTTCAAATCATTCGAAAAACAGCCCCTCGCATTTATACGCCCATTTCTTACTTCTTTTTTACGTTTTGGCAATACCATAGAAGCCCCCATGCTTTTTTGCTACAATCATACTATAAGAAGCGAAAGGGAATGCCGCAGCAAAAAATATAAGGAGGTAGAAGATATGGCTGATCTTGAACAAAAAACCATGAATGACATATGCGAATCCACAGACAACAACACCGCTCCAAAATTACCATCCCAAGATACTGCCGCAGAAGAAACCCTTTGGAAAAAGTCCATGAACCGCATTTTGGTAGGCATCACACTGACTGCCATTACATTGAACTTTGGACTTCTTAATTACATTTTCCCAACCATTGGAACCATGCTGCTTCTTTTTGGTTTTCGTGCCTTACAACATGAAAACAAGTGGTTCAAAAGATGTTTTATCATCTCCATCATTCGCACCGCATATTTCTTCTGGATGCTGATATGGAACACCACCATACTGCACAGCACCATATATTCATCGGCAATGAACACTGTGCTGTTCATTGCAAATCTGCTTTTACAGTTTGTGCTTTTTGTTTGCCTTTGGCAGGGATTTCTCTCCATTCGGCAAAAAGCCGGGCTTTCTCCTCACGCAGGCAGCGCAGCTGCCCTAATTGTTTGGTATTGCATGATATGCCTCCTCGCTTTGGTACACTACAACGGCTTTCTCATTGCCCTGATTATGTTTATCGCTTATTGCCGCATTATCTACAACCTGAATAAATTATCCAAAGAACTGGATGAAGCAGGATATGAAATCAGCGACGTTCCTGTCAAATGGACAAACCGACGGATCACCTTTTCGCTTATTTTGCTGCTGTTGGCGGGAGGCGCATGCGGTTATCTCTTTGGTGGCAGTTATCCGATGAAATGGACTGCACTGCCTGCTGATGAACACAATAATGTGGAGGACATCAAAGCACAGCTCATAGACCTTGGATTTCCTGCCTATATCCTGAACGACCTCCGTGCGGAAGACATTGCTGCCTGCAGCGGCGCACTGGAAGTTGTTGCGGATGAAACCGATCTCTCACTGGATGACTCTGAAAGAGATACGGAATCAGCTGATGATGCCAAAGACCTTCGTATCACAGGGATCGGCGTAAAAGTTTCTGATGATCGGGAACGCTGGATTATTTTCCACCATTTTTTATGGAATCAGGCACCCAAATTTTATGGAACAGAAGCCATTCAGCTTTGGCCTGTTTACAGAGATCTTTCCGACGGATGGGATTCCGGCGGCGATGTAACAGGGCGTGTTTTATATAACAGGAATGAAGAAACCTTTGTGGCTGACTATTATTCATTGGGTACACAAACATATGCTTCCAACAGTTTCTTCTTTGGTCCCCAAGACAACACCGATGTGTTTGCCACATTCTCTATGCCTCAACAGGGCAGCAGTTATAGAGGCTATATTGCATATCCCATTAAGGAAGTGCAGGATGGATACATTATCAGCAGTTGGATTCATTACGTACACCAGCAAAGCTGGATGCAGTATCCTGTTATGACAGCAATGGAAAAGAGAATGACAAACAGTTGGAACTATGCTGGAGTATTTCAAGCATTGGAAGACGCCCTGCAATTTTATCCATCAGACGAAGGCATCGATCTGTACAGCTAACACTACAGCACTTCTCACATGACACTTCCAAAGGTGCAGCAGAGCAGAAAGCCCGCAGCACCTATGAATACCTCATCGACTTGGCGGAAGACCCGGACGTTCTGGCTCCCCTGCGGTTCCTGCGGGAACGGGAAGTGGTGCACTTCCAGCGGTTCGGCGAAGCACTGGAAATCGCCAGAGATCATCTGAATCAAAAACACTGGTTCTTCCAGAATAAATAAACAAACTCCCCAAAAAAGCAGCAGGAAGCCTTGTTATCCCCAACAGGCTTCCTGTTTTTGTATGCCTTTTTCTTTTCATGAAAATCATAGAAAAAAACGTGTTCTTTCTGTGAAAAAGTCTTATAATAAGAAGTAAGATTCATATGCTTGTGTATGACGCACAGCATTGGGAGGTGACCGCCATATGCGCGATTTTTATTTGAAAAACAGACAGGCTCTCCAGGATTTTCTCATTCTGGGTGCCACCATATTGTTTTGTTTTCTCTTTTTCCGCTACTTGTTCCCGATTTTTCTGCCTTTTCTGGTGGGCTGGCTGCTGAGCCTTCTGTTCCGTCCACTGGCAACTTATCTGGAAAAGCGGCACATTCCCCGCTGGATTGCGTCTTTGTTCTGCATCCTATTATTTTTGGGGCTGATTTCCCTTTTTGTTGCCCTCATTGGCAACCGCATTGCCGCACAAGCACAGTCTTTCCTGCGGCTCATGCCCCAGTACATGCTCCTGATTCAAAATGCTTTGGAACAGTTTTGGACGCAGCTGGACAGTCTGCTGGTAGTACTGCCTGATCCTCTGCAAAATCTGATTCAAAACTCCACAGAGCAGCTGCGGGGCAATCTGTCCTCCATACTGCTTTCTCTGGTGCAGAGCACAGGTTCTTCATCCCTGACTTCCGTACCGAATTTTCTGCTGGGTGTGCTCATTGCGCTGCTGTCCTCCTATTTCTTCACAAAAGATGCAGCCCTCATTCGCAGCCTTTATGAAAAATATGTGCTTTCCCTGTTCCGCACATCCATCCATAATACAAAGCGGAATCTGAAAACATCCGTATGGGGCTATATCAAAACACAGCTGATTCTGATGATTTATACCTTTTCCATCACATTCATCGGTCTTATGGTACTGCGTTCTCCCTTTGCACTGCTGCTCAGTGTCATCATTGCCATCATTGATGCCCTGCCGTTCTTTGGCAGCGGATTCATTCTCTGGCCGGGAGCCGTCATCCATCTGATTCTTGGCTCTCCCAAGCTTGCCATTGGCTATATGGTTATTTACGCCGCCGTACAGATCATGCGGCAGATCATGCAGCCGAAAATCCTTGGTACACAGATTGGTCTGCACCCGTTGCTGACACTGTTTTCCATGTACTTCGGTTATAAATGTATCGGCTTCTGGGGTCTGATTCTGGGACCTGTCATTGCCGTTATGCTGCAGGCATACTTCCAGACCCGTGAAAAACCACCAACCACATAAAAAAAGCGTTTTCGGTTTAGGGGCATCTTCATAAGAAAACAAAAAAGCCAAAACCCTTATCATTACAAAGGATTTTGGCTTTCTTATTTTGTTCAGATTTTATTTGTTATGTTTTCTTATGAAGACAGCCGTTGCACTTTCCCTTAAGAAATTAAGGAAAAGGAAAATCAATGTTTTCTTAAGGGGAAATTGCTTTTACCGAAAACGCTTTTTTCTTATACTTTATGCCTGAAACATGGGTGTGGACAAATATCTGTCGCCAGTATCGGGCAGCAGAACGACGATGTTCTTACCCTTATTTTCGGGACGTTTTGCCACTTCCAGAGCCGCATGGATGGCTGCCCCTGCGGAAATGCCCACCAACAGACCTTCTTTCTGTGCCACTTCTCTGCCTGCTGCATAAGCCGCTTCTTCTGTAACGGTGATAATTTCGTTATACAGCTTTGTATCCAGAATGGAAGGCACAAAGTTTGCGCCGATGCCCTGCAAGCCATGGCTACCGGCTCTGCCTTCTGTCAGCAGAGGGGAAGAAGCAGGTTCCACACCGATAATCTGTACATGGGGATTCTTTTCTCTCAGATAACGACCTACCCCAGTGATGGTGCCGCCGGTACCAATGCCTGCCACGAAAATATCCACTTTGCCGTCGGTATCTTCATAGATTTCAGGACCTGTTGTTTCATAATGTGCCTGCGGGTTTGCAGGGTTATCAAACTGTCCGGGAATGAATGCACCGGGGATTTCTTTTGCCAGTTCTTCCGCTTTGGCAATGGCACCAGCCATGCCTTTTGCCCCTTCTGTCAGCACCAATTCCGCACCGAAAGCAGACATGAGCAGACGGCGTTCCATACTCATGCTGTCAGGCATCACGATGATGGCTCTGTAGCCTCTTGCCGCTGCCATAACAGCCAGACCAATGCCCGTATTGCCGCTGGTAGGTTCGATGATAGTCGCGCCTGCTTTCAAAAGACCTTTTGCTTCTGCGTCTTCCACCATTTTCTTTGCTACACGGTCTTTGGCACTGCCGCCGGGGTTCAAAAACTCCACTTTTGCCAAAACTTTTGCATCCAGATTATGGATTTCTTCCAAATGTGTCAGTTCCAGTAACGGCGTTTTGCCGATCAATTCTTCTATATTTTTGTAAATCTTTGCCATGGGAATCATCCTTTCCGCGATTTTTAAACATAGTATCACTATAGGTTTTGTATGTCAAGCTGTTTTTTTCAGCCTGCATCTGTTCTCATATTACCACATTCCGCCGCTGCCTTCAAATAAACTTCATGCTTGTTTCGCTTTCTTTTCCTTGTATACGTTCTTTTTTTGTGCTAGTATTTTAATGGAAATATTCATTGATTGAGATATAGAAAGGAACGATTCAAATGAAAATCGGACGCAACGATCCCTGCTGGTGCGGCAGCGGAAAAAAATATAAAGTCTGCCACGCAGATTTTGACGAAAAACTGGCAGAACTGAAATCCAAAGGGGAAAAAGTACCTCCCCACTCTCTCATCAAAACACCGGCACAGCTGGAAGGCATCCGCAAAGCCGGCAAACTGAACACAGAAATTTTGGACATGGTAGCGGAAAACATCCACGCAGGCATGTCCACAGAAGACATCAACAAACTGGTTCATGAATACACCATCGCACACGGCGGCATCCCCGCACCTCTGAACTACTGCGGATTCCCTAAGAGTGTCTGCACATCCGTAAACGATGTCATCTGCCACGGTATCCCCTCTCCCGACGAAATCCTGCAGGATGGGGACATCATCAATGTAGACGTTACCACCATTCTGGATGGGTATTACGCAGACGCATCCCGTATGTTCTGCATTGGTCAGGTCAGCGACGAAGCCAAAAAACTGGTGGAAGTCACAAAAGAATCTGTTGACCTGGCACTGGCAGAAGTAAAACCCTGGGGTCATCTGGGTGACATTGGCGAAGTCATCAGCAAACACGTTTATGCTCACGGCTATACTGTCCTTCATGACATCGGCGGTCACGGCGTCGGCAACGACTTCCACGAAGAACCTTATGTATGCCACATCGGCAAAAAAGGCACCGGCATGCTGCTGGTTCCCGGCATGGTATTTACCATCGAACCCATGGTAAACGAAGGGGAAGAAGATTTCTTCCAGGATGAAGAAAACGGCTGGACTATCTACACAGAAGACGGTTCCCTTTCCGCTCAGTGGGAATACACCGTTGCCATCACCGAAGACGGCGTAGAAGTCATTACCCATTGATAGATTTCACACAAATGAAAACGTGAGGTGTTGCATTTATGAACGGTTCCAAACACATTTCCAACTGTTACAGCGCCTTACAGGGACTCTACTGGATGAGTTACGGCGCCATCTATACCTTTGCCGCCGTAGTCCTTTTAGACAGAAACTTTACGGATTCACAGGTCGGCACACTCATTGCGCTGGCCTGTGTTTTTTCCGCAGTGTTTCAGCCCTTCGCGGCTGCGGCAGCTGACCGGGGAAAGCGGTTTTCTCTGCGGTCTTTGATGACGTTGATCTGTCTTTTGACCATCGTCCCTATGGTTCTGCTGTTTTTCTTTCCACAGCAAGCCCTTTCCGGCGTTTGTTATGTGATTCTGCTTCTGCTGCATCTTGCCTTCCAGCCTCTTTTGAGCGCATTAGGCATGCATCTGCTCAATAACGGATATTATCTGAATTTCGGCGCTGCCCGCGGCATCGGCTCCATGTCCTATGCTGTCCTTGCCTTTTTCCTCGGGTCTTTGACGCTGATTTTTGGTCTGCGGTGTCTGCCTGTCATTGGCAGTCTGCTGTATCTGCTTATGGCAGTATTATTGCAGGCATTTCCAGAAACCAAGCGGAGCGGCTCATCCATCGTATCCTCTCGGGGTACCGTTTCCATACTGCGGGAAAACCATCGGTTTGCTGTCCTCTGTCTGGGCATCATCCTCATTTTCATTTCCCATAGTGCCATCAACACCTACATGATTCAGATTTTGCAGAAAATCGGCAAAGGCAATCAGGAACTGGGGCAGGTCATGGCATACACCGCCGTACTGGAATTTTTCGTGATGATCGGTTTTTCCAGATTCGTGAAAGGACGGGACTGCGGCAACATCTTACGTTTCACTGCCATCTTTTTTGTGCTGAAAGCCATTTTTGTTCCCTTGGCACCTACTCTGCCTTTGATTTACGTGGCCTTTCTGACACAGATTTTTTCCTTTGCCCTGTTCACACCGGCTTCTGTTTACTATGCAAATGCCATTCTTCCTGCCGGGGACAAAGTAAAAGGGCAGGCAATGATCACCATTGCCATCACCATCGGCAACATCGCCGGCAGCTTTCTCTGCGGCCATTTCATCACCCTTTGGGGCATCACAGCGGCTATCCTGGTGACCGCTGGCATTGCCGTCATTGGTCTGATCTGCTTCTTCCTTGGCGCGGAAAAAACAGGACCCATTATCTTTTCTGAAACGCAAAAAAGTACCGAATCATAAGAAAACAAAAAAGCTGAAATCCATACAAAGGATTTCAGCTTTCTTATTTTCATTGAGATTTTATTACCCATCGCAATTCGAGTGCTTTTCTTATGCCCACAAAATAGCGATTTCCGTCAGCACGGTTTCTTCTTCATCAAAAATAAATGTGATGGTTTCCCACTGGCCGTCTTTTTCTTCCACAAAAGTTTTGGTATGCACCACATCACCTCTGCGGCATTCCTTTCGGTATACCACACGGATGTCCTTCAGTGTCATGCCGTCATAAATTTCATCAGGCACATCATCCAATGCCCATTCCAGATATTTCACGTTATTGGCATGACCATTGGTATCCGTATCTCTGCGGGTCACCGTAAATCTCTGCTGTGCCGCAGGTTCCCCTTCGGGCATAGGCGGCATACGGAACTTTTCCCCTTCAATGGCAGGGGGTTGGTTTGTGCCGTATTTCTCAATCATGTCATCGGGCACATTGGTGGGTTTGCGCTTTGCAAAATCCATGTAAATCCAGCGGGACATACCATCGGCAATCTTTTCTCCCTTTTCGTCAAAGAGGTAATATCCTCTTTCTGCCTGCATTTTCCGGCATTTGTTGCTCCATGTTTCCAGCCGGATGGTTTCCCTGTGAGCAGGCATACGATATACCATAATATGCCAGTTGATAACTGCCCAGCCGCACTGAAGCTCCGCCAGATAGTCCAAGGTATATCCAAGCGTATCTGAGTGGTCGATGGCCGCATTTTGCAGGGCAGACAGCAGTGCCGCCGGAGAAAGCGTTCCTTTCTGGTCTACCTGATAATAATTGATGGTCTGTTCTTCCGCATATCCTTTGCGTTCCATAAAAAACCTTCCTTTCCGGCAGTTCTTACAGCATAGGGGAAATGAGCCTTGCCACGGCTTCTTTCACCTTGAACCACCATCTTCTTCTGTAATACCATTCTCTGGTGATCTCTACAGAGCTTTTCAAATCATTCAAAAAGTCCTGTTCCAGTTCTCTGGTAAAAGCAGCATCATACAAAAAGGCGTTGACTTCAAAGTTCAGGTCAAAACTGCGAATATCCATATTGGCTGTGCCCACAGAGGACATTTTCCCGTCGATGCACAAACTCTTGGAATGGATGAAACCTCTTTCGTACTGATAACATCTCACGCCTGCTTCCAACAGCTGTCCCAAATAGGACATACTTGCCCAGTATACAAAGAAATGGTCTGGGTTGCCGGGAATCAGTATCCGCACATCCAGCCCGGACAGAGCTGCCACCCGCAGAGCTTCGAAAATACCGTCGTCAGGTACAAAGTAAGGCGTTGTCAGATAAATATGATGCTCCGCTTCATTGATCATTTTAAAATAGCCGTTGTGTACGTTATGCCATTTGGTATCAGGACCGCTGGAAACAATCTGCATACGGATGCCTTCCGTCTGTTCCCGCAGCGGGAAATACCGCTGTTCCAACTGGACAGCGCCATAACGTGTGGTAAAATTCCAGTCTTTGATAAAACGAATCTGCATCTGGTCGATGGCGTCGCCTACCACCCGCAGGTGGGTATCCCGCCAAGGACCATAGCGTTTGACAATGCCAAGATATTCATCGCCCACGTTAAAGCCGCCGATATAGCCCACTTTTCCGTCGATGATACAAAGCTTTCTGTGGTTGCGGTAGTTGATACGCACAATGAATGGCGGCAAAAACGCCGCTGTATATCCGCCAGCTGCGTGCAGTTTGTCAAAAAAGTCTTTGGGCAGTCTGGAATTCCCCATGCCGTCATAAAGCAGACGCACTTCCACGCCTTCTTCTGCTTTTTTCGTCAGTTCCTCCACCAGACGGGTGCCCAGCTTGTCCCCACGCCAGATATAATATTCCAGATGGATAAATTCCTTTGCCTGACGAATGTCACGGACAAGCGCCTCAAATTTGTCAGCCCCAGTGATGAACCGTGTCACCTTATTGTTGAATGTCATCCAGTTGCCGGAGTTCAAATGCAGATAAGCAAGGTCTGTCAGATATTCCGCATCCACCAGTCTGCCGCCTTTTTCGATGATTTCTTTCTGGGCTTTTACCCTGCCCACACATCGCTCATCCTGGAGCAGATATTTGTAATAAACCTCTCGGTCATACTCCTCTTTGACCCGGAACATTTTTTCCCGTTTGCTGTTCCTGCCGAATATCATGTAAATGACGAATCCAAACACCGGGATGAACAGCAGCACAAAAAGCCACGCCCAGCTGCTGGCAGGATTTCTTCGTTCAAAAAACACCACAAAGCCAGCCAAAATCACGTTGATGACCAAAATCCCTATGGCGATATACGCCAGAATGGAAACAATCTCCATAGACTTCCCCCTTTCTTTCCAAATATAAAATATGAGAAATTCAAATAAAATTCCATAATATAGTATACGCAAAATACGTCTTGACCGCAAGTTGAGGTGCAGCAAAAATTTTGAAAATTTTCACTTTTCCACTTCCCTATTCTTCTAATCTCTGATACAATAGAGTGACGTGAGAAATACAAAGGAAAAGCCTTTTGGGCTTTTTTACTGCAAGGAGGAACATTTTGTGAACATTAACGCATCCGATATCATCATCATTGCACTGATTGTTGTGGCTGCTCTGCTGGCAGGCGCTTATTATCTGAATAAAAAGACCATGCGCCGCATGATCCAGGCACAGGATTTCATCGACCAGAACCGTATGACTGTACAGGCGTTCATCATCGACAAAAAACAGGAAAAACCTTCCCCTACCAACCTGCCTAAAGCTGTTTTCGATCAGCTGCCCAAAATGGCAAAAATGCGTAAGGCAAATCTGGTAAAAGCAAAAATTGGTCCCCAGATTGTGACACTGATGTGTGATAAACCCGTTTACGAAGTACTGCCCGTGAAAAAATCCCTGAAAGTAGACATTGCAGGCATGTATATTGTCAGCGTAACCGGTATGAATCTGGCTGATAAGAAAAAGAAAACATTCACAGAAAAAATGACCACACGTATGAACAATGTGGTTTCCGATCAGTCCCAGAAAACAAAAAACAAAAAATAAGCAAACAAAAAGCTGAAATCTTAAAAGATTTCAGCTTTCTTTTTTTGTAGCGTTTTTAGTCTTCCATGGGACGGATTTCCGCGCCAAAAGGCATCAATGCCAGGGCGGCAAATTTGAAATGCTGCAAACCAAAGGGAATCCCGATGATGGTCAGGCAGCTGCCCACACCCATGGCAATGGAGCTGATGCAAAGCCCCAGCCCGCCCAGCAATATCCAGATGACATTCAAAAGGACAGAGCCGGAAGACATGTTCCCAAAGTACACCTTCTTGCCAAAGGGCATCAGAATCAGCTTTGCGAACTTGAAACACTGCAAGCCCACGGGAATACCCACGACTGTAATACAGCACAATACACCAGCCAACATCCAGCACAATGCGGAGAGCAGACCGCCAAATATGATCCACAGGATGTTCAGCAATACATTGATGATAGACATTTCATTCCTCCTTTTCATTACTTTTTCGATAATATGCTACAACTTTTTCATAATCTCTTTCTTCCAGAGCCTTCCGCCCTTCTTCCGACAAGCGGTACACGCCTTTTTCCACTCGTTCAAACCAATGGTATACATTACTGCGGAGTATGGACATGTACTTTTCTTCCAGACCCATTTCCCGCAGTTCTCCATATGTAACGGCTTCCCGATTTTCCAGAATACAGCACAGATGCAGTGCTTTTTCCCGATAAGCCGTCACGATTTTCCTGCGGTTCATGCCGCCCGTATTGGCAGAAACCTGTCTGTTTTCCAGTTCCACTTGCAGCCGTTCCCGTTTCTTTCTGTTTTTCCACGCCAAGCTGTCTGATGGCGTCAGCACCACATCTACCGTCTTAAGGGGACTGTCCAATGCCACTGTCAGCAGACCAATTTCCAGTCGTTTCAGCAGTTTCAGCATATTCTTCCAGCTTTTCTCCCTCTGTCCCTTCTGGGGACGAGGAATGGCAACAAAGACCTGCTCCGTCAGACTCTGGCGGTCTAATGCCTGATAGACCAGCTTCAGCTGAAAGGACTTTTTCAGTTCTACAATGATCAGTTCCCCATCTTTTTCCGCCGCAATGTCACAGTCTTTCACTTCTGCCTGCACCCGATAGCCTTCTTCCTCCAGAAAGCGGCAGACAGGCTCGTATAAATCTGTTTCCGCAAATGTCATGCCTGTTTTCCTTTCGCCATAAAGGCTTCAATTTCTTCTACGGTCTTAATCATGTCTTTTGTCATGATTTCGCAGCCTTCTTCTGTTACCAGAGCGTCATCCTCAATGCGGATGCCAATGCCCCATTCTTCAATATACAGCCCCGGTTCCACCGTCAGTACCATGCCCGGCTGCAATACCCGTTCTGTATATCGTCCAATATCATGGGTTTCCGCACCCAGATAATGGCTGACCCCATGGTAATAGTATTTTGCCACATCTGCCATGGTTTCCACCAGTCCGATTTCTTTCAGGGCTTCCAGATAATGTTCTTTCAAGATTTCATTCAAACGGGAGAAAGGCTGACCGGGACGAATGGCATCAATGACTTTCTGCTGTCCTTCCAGCACAATATTGTAAACCAATTTCTGACGTTCTGTGAATTTGCCATTCACAGGGAAAGTACGGGAAATATCCCCATTGTACCAATCCACCTGTGCGCCGCAGTCCACCAGCAGCAGGTCACCATCTTTGGTCTTGCCGTTATTTTTGGTGTAGTGGAGGATGGTACCTCTTTCCCCAGCGGCGGCAATGGTCTGGAATGCTTTTTCCCTTGCACCGTGCTGCATGAGAGTGAAATCAAAATGGGCTTCGATTTCATATTCCATCATACCGGGACGGGCATTTGCCATCATGGCTTCCACGCCCATTCTGGTAATATCCATGGCTTTCCGCATTTTTTCCAGTTCGTAAGGTTCTTTGATGAGACGCAAATCGCCAAAAATGGGATACAGATCCCCCACCGCCATAGCAGGGTATTTTTCCCGTACTTCTTTGGCAAAGTTCAGTGCAGGTGTCAGCACATCATCCCATTCCCGATGTTCCAAGTCCAGATAGATCTTTGTGATGTTATTGCGGAACATCATCTGTGCAAAATCATCGGTGAACGCATCAATGGGGCGAATGTCTGTCACGCCGCTGATTTCTTCCGCTTCTTCTGTTGTCATGTTTGCCCCTACCCATTTGGCAAGGATGCCGTTATCTCTGGGAATGAACAGGGTTTCCTGCAAACCGCCGCCGATTTTTGCCATCAGGAATACGCAGTTTTCCCGTTCCACACCTGTCACATAGTAGAAATTGCGGTCAGGAGAAAAGGGATAATATTCATCCCCTCGTTTCAGGGGTGCTTTGCCTGCAAAAAGTACAGCAGCACTGCCTTCTTCCAGTCTGGTTGCCAATTTTCTTCTGTTATCTATGAAAAACCGTTCTGTCATGTCATTTCCTCCTTAAATATCCTACCAAAAAACTTTGAATTTTTTATGATGAAATTCTTACAAATTCCTTTGTACGAAAAAACGCACATTTCCTTGAAAATGTCATTTCTCTATATTAGAATTGTAGCAAGGAACGAAAAAAATGCAAGTCTGAACAAAAGAGAAGGAAAAGAGGGATACGATTGAATAAAGAATGGAAATTTGCCTTTGAAAAAACCATCCCTGTTCTGGCAGGATACCTTTCCATCGGCATTGCCTTTGGTCTTTTGATGCAGAACATGGGATACAACGTCTTTTGGGCGCTGCTCATTTCCCTGATACTATACGCAGGCTCCATGCAGTTTGTACTGCTGCAATTTTTCACAGGAGGAGCGTCGCTCATTACTGTTGCCATCATGACTTTGCTGGTAAACAGCCGTCACCTGTTCTACGGTCTGTCTTTCATCGACACCTTCCGCAGCATGGGCAAGAAATATCTGTATATGGTACATTCCCTGACGGATGAAACTTATTCCCTGCTCTGCTCCTATGAACCACAGGAAGGTCTGGACACCAAAAAAGTCATGTTCCTTATGAGTATTTTCGACCACTGTTACTGGCTCATTGGTACTGCTTTAGGTTCCCTTGCCGGCAGCCTCATTACCTTTGACACCACAGGCATCGACTTTGCCATGACTGCTCTGTTTACCGTTATTTTCATCGAACAGTGGAAAGGTGCAAAAAGCCATATTCCCGCTTTGACAGGAATCATTTGCGGCGTGGGCTGTCTGCTGGTATTCGGTCCCGACAACTTTATCCTGCCTACACTGCTCATCAGCGTTGCCGTTTTGATGGCACTGAAAAGCCGCATTTTAGCAAAAGAACAGGAGGAATGATTATGATTACATCTACACAAACGCTCGCCATCATCCTGACGGCTTCCATCTGTACCTTTCTGATTCGTCTGGCACCCTTTGCCATATTCGCAGGCAGAGAAATTCCCGCCCCTGTGCAGTATCTGGGAAAAGTCCTTCCGGCTGCGGTCATGGCAGCGCTGGTGGTCTACTGTCTGAAAAGCACCACTTTTTCCGCTCCTTCCGGCTTCCTGCCCCAATTTATCGCCGTGGCAGTGGTAGCAGTGCTCCATCTTTGGAAAGGCAAAACATTGCTGAGCATCGTGGGCGGTACGGTCTGTTATATGATATTGGTACAGGTGGTTTTTCCTGCGTAACAGAAAAGCACGAAATCCCTTAGGACTTCGTGCTTTTTCATTGTCAATCAAAAAACAGTATATCCTTTTTCTGCAAAGAATGCTTTCAGTTCTTTTTCTTTGGCTTCTGTTCTGCCCTGCACCGCTTCGGGCTTGCCGCCGCCTTTGCTGCCAAAGGCTTCTTTCATTTCTGCCGCCATGGGACGCATATCTTCTGTGCGGCTCATAAGTACAAAAGCATAACCTGTGCCGGCAGGGGCAAAGACTGCCGCTGTGCCGCCGGTTTTATCCAAAATGGTATCTGCCAGATGCACCATATCCTTGGAATCAAAGTCCGCCGCAAACACACAGGCTTTGGGTGTTTCGCCCACTTTTTCCGCGATATTGTTGATTTTTTCCCATTTCATACGGCTGATAATCTGTTTCAGCTCATCCCGTTCTTTCAAAAGGGCTTCTGTCGCCTTTGCAATTTTTCCGGTGGGTACGGAAAGCAGTTCGGAAATAGCCGCCGCATTTTCTGTTTTTTCGTCATAATCCGCCAATGCACGCATACCGCAGACGATTTCCAGTCTGGTGCCACCTTTGTAATTCTGGGCAGAAAGAATTTTCACCATGCCAATTTCCCCGGCTTTCTGCACATGGGTACCGCAGCATGCACAGCAATCATATTCCCCAATGGCCATGATGCGCACTTTTCCTTCCAGTGCCTTTTTGCTGCGGTATTCCAGTTTTTCCAGTTCTTCTTTGGAAGGATAAGTCACCTTGGAAGCCACATTCCGCCAGATGGCTTCGTTGGCAGTCCGTTCCAATACAGGCAGGTCTTCGGCGGGAATTTTTGTATTGAAGTCAATCAAAATGGCATCTTTGCCCATATGGAAGCCCACGTTGTCACAGCCATATTTTCCGCAAATAATACCAGAAAGGATATGTTCGCCGGAGTGGTTCTGCATCAGGTCAAAGCGATGATTCCAGTCAATATGACCTTCCACTTCTGCCCCCACTTCCAGAAGTTTGTCGGTGATATGAGAAATGATGCCGTCTTTTTCCCGAACGTCTGTTACCTTTGCGCCGCCCAGTGTGCCAATGTCCGCAGGCTGTCCGCCGCCTTCGGGGTAAAAGTAAGTACCTTCCAGCACCACAGCAAAGTTTTTGCCCTTGGGTTCGCAGGATACCACCTTGCCCACAAAATCCATGGTATAAGCATTGTCATAATATAATTTCACGGTTTCCATGTTGTTCCTCCTTACTCTCCCGTACAACGGGGGCTTGTCATTTCAAAGCGTTCGTCAATATTTTCTTCTCCCCACTGGCACATGAACTCCAGTATGGGAAAAAGGGATTTTCCCTTTTCCGTCAGGGAATATTCCACCCGGGGCGGTACCTCCGCATAGGCTTTCCGCAGGATCAGCCCATCGGCTTCCAGCTCTCTGAGCTGATTTGTCAGGGTTTTCTGGGAAACGGTGCGGATGTTTGCCATCAATTCCCCAAAGCGCAGAGTGCCTTCCTCTGCCAATATGTAGAGAATCAAGGGCTTGCATTTGCCGCCGATCATTTTGAGGGTGACTTCCATTTCACAGCCCACCTGAATTTTCTTTGTCATAGTTACCTTCCTTTCCCTAAGGGCAAAAAAAGTGCCTGATTGACAGGGATTTCTCTCTTTGTTACAGTTTCTATACAGTAATTTATACACTTAGGATACATTTGTCAAGTAAAGGAGATTTTCATATGAAAACAAGACGTTTTGGCAAAACAAATGCCATGATTTCCGAAATCGGACTGGGCACCTGGCAGTTAGGCACCAAATGGGGGAACCTTTCTGTGCGGAAGAAGCCCAGAAAATTCTGGATGCAGCTTACGACAGCGGCATCACATTTCTGGATACGGCAGACATCTACAACGACGGCAACAGCGAACTTGCCATTTCCAAAATCCTGAAAGCTCATCCTGACCACTTCTTCGTGACAACCAAAATCGGCAGAGGGCTGAACCCTCACACAGCGGAAGGCTACAACAAAGACTCCGTTGTCCGCTTCACTGATGGCTGCTTGTCCCGTTTGGGCGTGGAAAAACTGGATTTGGTGCTGCTCCACTGCTCGCCCACTTCCGTTTATCAGAAAGACGAAGTCTTTGACGCACTGGAAAACCTGAAAACCGCAAGCAAAATTGCTCATTACGGCGTCAGCATCGAAAAAGTATCTGAAGGACTTGCCGCCATGGAATACGACATTTCCGCTATGGAAGTGATTTTCAACATGTTCCGCCAGAAACCCATTGAGGAACTGTTCCCCGCTGCCCAGAAAAAAGATGTGGGCATCATCGCCCGTGTGCCTCTGGCAAGCGGTCTTTTGACAGGGAAATTATCCAAAGACACCGTCTTTGGCAAAAACGACCACCGTTTCTACAACCGCAACGGAGAAGCCTTTGACAAGGGCGAAGCCTTCTCCGGCGTGGATTATGAATTGGGGCTCACAGCTGTTGCGGAACTGAAAGCCCTGCTGGGTACAGAAAACCTCATTCCTTACGCTCTGCGTTGGATTCTCATGCATGAGGCTGTCAGCGTAGTCATCCCCGGCGCCAGCAAAACCGCACAGGTGCTCCAGAATGTGAAAGCTGCGGAACTGCCCGACCTGACACCGGAACAGATGGCAGGAGTAAAAGCTATTTATGATAAATACATCCGCCCCACTGTACACCATCTGTGGTAAAAAACATTCCCTTTTGGGTGCTTCTTCATAAGAAAACAAAGAAAGCTGAAATCTTCGCTAGTACAAAAGATTTCAGCTTTCTTATTTTTATAGGATTTTATTCGGTATGTTTTCTTCTGAAGATAGCCGTCGCAGTTTCCCTTAAGAAATGGGACAAAAGTCAAACAGTGTTTTCTTAAGAGAAACTGCTGTAGGGAATGGCTTTTGTTTTACGATTTCCGCCTTTTCCGCCATACATGAATGAGAATCACAACAACCACCACAAAGATGATGAATGGTGCAAAGAAACGCAATGTCATTTGAAAATAAGGACTTTTCAGAGTGCTAATGAAATTCTGAAAGCCATTTTCGTCAATGGTAATGCGGAGGTTTTCTTCCGGCAAAGTATCAGAAGTGTAGACATATTCCCGTTCTGCCACTTTCTCAAAAGGCAGACTGCTGTCCACCAGCACAGGCATATCTTGATCCAGATAAAGCCGGATGGTCAGGTCAGAAAAATCCTTCCACATGGCAGCTGGTGCCAGATAATATTCCAGTTCTCCTCGTTTGGCATTGAAATCCAGTTCCGGATAGCCACCCAGATTGTAGTCATAAGAAACAATAACAGAAAAAGTTTCCTGTGGCTGGAAATCCATTTGGAAAGTAACGGTATCCACGGTGCGGTCAGGGTCTAAATTGGCAACTTCTTCTGTAGTCAGAACCGCGTACCGCCAGTCATTAGTAACGATTCGAGTGCTGCCGTTCATGCCATACCGCTGAACAGACACATCCGCCTGTTTGCCATTGACTGTCACTGTCACGCCTTTTTCTTCCATATTGGGCGAAAGGAACATGGAAGATATGGAAAGAGCTTCGTCGGTAGTATTTTTCATTTCATAAGTGGCTGTGATATGGGCGTCAGGTCCTTTTACCACAATTTCCAAATCTTCCGACAATACGGCAATTTCATCATTTTTCTCAAAGGTGATGGCAGAGCCCACATCTGCATCCTCCGGCGCAGCCATATTGGCAAAAGCCCTCTGGGGAACCATGCAGACAAATGCCAGCAATACAACAAAAATCAGACTTTTCTTTCTCATATCGTTTCCCCCTTTCCTGCCTATCTATATTTTCATGGTATCACAGAAAAGTACCCATAGGCAATATACCTTTTTGCACAGAAAAAGCACCTGCACAGCGGCTTCCTCTTAAGAAAACATTGGTTTTCTGTTTGATTGATTTCTTAAAGGGAATTGCAACGGCTGTCTTCAGAAGAAAACACACCAAATATCCTCTCCATAAAAATAAGAAAGCTGAAATTCTTTGTTTTGATAAGGATTTCAGCTTTCTTTGTTTTCTTATGAAAATGCCCCTAAGCGTATAGATGCTTTTTGCTATATCTGATTTTGTTATTCTGTTGTATCTGTTTTTTCTTCCTGCTTTGGCATGGATAATCTTCGCCGCCGTCTGAAATATAGCAGATATCCAAAGCTCAAAAGGAAGATGCCGCCGCAGACAGCCAACGCTGGTGCCGCATCCTGCCATGTAACACGGGACATGGCTCCCATGGGACCACCGCCGCGCTGCCCCTGTTCCCCACGCTGGGGCATATCTCCCATTTGTTCTGGAGATTTCTGGGTTTGGTCGTTTGCTTCTGCTGTATCACTTTGAGCTGTGTCGGCAGTCTGTTCGGTTCCTTCCGTCATTTCCGGCGGCTGTCCTGCCATTTCTCCCGGAACTTTCTGGGTTTGGTCACTCGCTTCTGCTGTATCAGCCTGTTCTGTTCCTTCCGTCATTTCCGGTGGCTGTCCTGCCATATCTCCCATTTGTTCTGGAACTCTCTGGGTTTGGTCGTCTGCCGTATCGCCAGCAGTCTGTTCGGTATCCTGCATGCCTCCAAAATCCTCACCGGGGTGTTTTCCACCGCCGCCTGCTGCCGCTGCTACAAAGGAGCTGGTATTGAATGTAGGTTCGCCTCCTACCAGCTGGTTTTCAATGCTTTCTGCCATGGAAACGGCAAAATAAACCAGAGAATTGGGGTCTGTGGCATCAGCGGAAGATGCTTCCAGAAATTCGTCATAGGTAAAGAAAGCGGTTGCGTCTTTTTCCACATAAGGCGCGATCATTTCCGCTGTTTCGCTGACGATCTGGCTCATATAAGCCTCTGTGAGATAAGTTTCCGCGATTTCTGCCAGATAGCTTTCATACTGGGCAAGAAGGGCATCCTGAGAAAGCAATGTATCCACCAAGGGCTTTTCATTGCTGCCGCCCATGCCGCCGCCCATGCCTTCTGGTCGTTCCATGCCTTCCGGCATCTGCTTTTCCATGTTGTCAGGTCGTTCCATGCCTTCCGGCATCTGTGCTGTCTGTTCTTCCACAGAATTTTCTCCTGCCGCTGTCTGGGCTTCTGCATTTTCCATGTCGCCTCGTCTGCCGCCGCCCATGCCCATGGACTGACTGGTAGGCTCATAAATATCCACTTCACCGCCGCCAAAACCGCCAAAGGAATAGTTATAATCCCAAGGCACAATGGTAAAGCGTCCATCCTGTTCATAGAGATAATAGTTGTGGGTGGTGTTGCCCAAATAGCTGTCATAGTTCGCCAACGCCACATTTGCCGCCAGATACTGGAGCACTTCGTCCACGTCCAGCACATCTTCCAGCCCTTCTCCCGACTCCAGCGCCTTCATCAAATCCAGAATGGCAGAGCCGTCAGAAGTTTCTTCATTTGTTTTCAGCACCAGACCGGGATATTCTGACATGTCATCCCCACGGTAGACCAAATCCGCACCAGTGCCGTCTGGTTTATACAAGTCTCCGGTGCTGTCCCCGAAGGTACGTTCCAGAAAGACTTCGTCAATGGGTTCCACTGCCAGATACAAGCCCCATTCTTCCCCGTTGATGGTGATATGGGTATAGCTGGTGGCAGGGACGGGAATACCCATTTCACCCATGATGCGATAGGAAATATATTCCCGCATGTAGCTGGCATCCCCATAGTTGTTATTCAGATTCAGCTTTTTCAAGCCGTAGTAATTTTTACCGTCATTGAAATAATCAAAATCTATCTTAAAACTGTAGCGGTCAGAATCGGAAGACGCTACCGAAGTCAGGGTGTTATTTCCCTTTGTCCGCAGTGCCACATTGGACAGAGTTTCCCCGTTGATGGTCACATCCACGGCGTAATAAGTTTCCTCCAGCGGATTTTCCACCAGATCCGCCCAATCTTCCTCGCTAATTTCAATATTGATCTCATTGACGACACCTTCCGCAAAAAGATTATCCAGATAAGGATATTCCTTCGCTTCCGCGTCCTCTCGGGATGCTACGCCAAAGACCAGAAAGGCAAAAACCACCAAAGCAAGTCCAGACAGCAAGAGAAACTTATATTCCCGCAGTCCTTTCATTGGCTTCGCCTCCTTTTATGCCGCATAGTTGCCGTCATAACTTACCATGACCGCTGACTGCACCCCTGCCATGCGACTGATTTCGTTGACAAAAGCACTTTCCCCGTTTTTTGGGCAGATTTCAAAAATCAATTCTGTACCCTGTCCACCAGTAATGGTTTTGGACTTGAGGGTCATCCGTTTTACAACCTGCTGTACAAAGCTTGTCACTGCGCTTTCACCTTCCACGCTGTCCATACGGATGATAAGCAGGTAAGGGCTATCTGCCTGCTGACGGTTGGCAAATACCAGCAGGAAAATACCGATAATGGGGCATCCCAAAATTGCCAAAGGCAGCAAAGAAGCGCCACAAAGGATGCCTTCGCCGATTGCCCAGAACAAAAATACCAAATCCATGGGGTCTTTCACTGCCGTACGGAAACGCACGATAGACAGGGCACCTACCATACCCAAAGACAATACCACATTGCTGGTTACGCCTTGGATGACCAGACAGGTCACCAGCAGTATGGCAATGAGGGATACGTTGAAACTGCGGCTGTAAAGGACACCGCTGTATGTTTTCCGATATACAAAGTAAATAAATAAACCAATGAGGAATGCCGCTGCTAAAGAAAGCAGGGTATCCGTCAATGAAAAGCTGCTGAAGCTCTCCAAAAAGCTGCTCTTAAAAATGTCTTGAAATGTCATCTTCCGTTCTCTCCTATCTTGTTTTCATCGCTTGTATTTATGCTGCATATTTCTGTTTCATGTCTATTTTCTTTTTCTTACTGCCCATCAGCACATGATGCGGCAGGCTGCATATTTGGAAAAAGCCTGTTCTTTTGTTTTCACCGTCAGTAAGGTACGGTTCACAATATCCGGCAAATAATCGTCGTACTTCACTTCCATGACCACTCTGTCTGGAGAAATGGCTGGAATGGACGGCAAATTTTCTGAGAAAAATAACTGGGGCTGGTGGCAGCCGCGAATCCGTCTGTCAAATGTGACACGGACATTCCCCGGTGCGTAAGTCAATGCCTCTCGGTCATAATCCACAATAACCGTAGGGCGATAAATCCCCATCTGCATCCGCAGGTACAATTCCCGCACCAGTGCCCGTTCATCTTCTGCCATCCACCCAATGTCACCATCCAAAATCCTCTGGGTTTCCTCTGCCGTCACACGGCACTGGGTCTTATTGCCTGCATTGTAACGCTTGCTCTTTTTTTCCAGCCGGATAAAGCCGAAATTCCCATCATAACAGCGGATACGAAATTTTTCTCTTATGCCCACACCATCCAGTTTTTCTCTCAGGGCTTTGTTGTAGAAATTGTCGAAATACAGAGAACGCACCAGATATCCCGTCTTGCCTCCGTGGATATCCCGCTCCATAAATGCTGCCATACGCGCCGCCAGCATCCTGCTTTCTGCCGCTGCAACGGTATACTTCAGTTCCGCACGCCATTGTTCTTTCATCGCTCTCACCTCACATTCTGTATGTTTTAAAATCAATACAGCGTTTAGTATACGAGAAGATACTTAAATGGGTACTTAGGGAAAAATTAGAAAATCATGAGAATTGTAAACAATATGTGAACAAAACATCCGTTTTTCTTGAAAATCTCCTTTGATTTCTAAAAAATATATTAGAAAATACAAAAAAAGCGAAAGCCTCTGTCATACAGAAGCTCCCGCGTTTTTTCTCAGAAAGCTATTTTCTTATACAAAATATTCAGGCAAAGATCTGCCTTCATACAATTCTTCCAGTTCTTCTTTGTGATAGATGTAGCCGGGGTCGTCGAAGTATTTTGCACCGGAAGGGCATTTCTTGATACATGCGCAGCATTTGATGCAAATGCCTGTGCAGGAGAAATCCACTTTGTCAATGGAGCCCATGGGACAAACTTCTGCACAAAGACCGCAGCCACAGCAAGCGTCGCTTGTTTTGGGTTTTACTTTACGGATATCGATGGCATTGCCATAACGATCTCTGGGTGTGAAGTAAGGGCGGATAGGGTCTTCCCCTTTTACATAGGCAGGACCGTCGTATTCCCAGCCGCTGTTGATCTTTTCCACAATTTTTTCTGCAAATTCATGCATCACTTTGTAGTCTTCTTCGTCGGGTCTGCCTGCGGACAGTTTTCTGGAGAAAGAATGTTCGCTGACAAAAGCGCCGCCAGCAATGGTGCGGAAGCCGTCGTCTTCCAGGATGTTCCGCAGTTCGATGAGGGCATCGTCGAAGTTACGGTTGCCGAAGGATACCATAGGCACTGCATAGGCTTTGCCGCCCACAACGGTTTTCAGATAAGGCAGCAATACGTTAGGTACACGACCTGCAATAACAGGAGTGCCGAAGAACACCAGATCTGTTTCGGTGAAAGCGATTTCTTTTTTCCGTACGTCAGGCAGTGTAAAATCATATATTTCCACAGGAACGCCAAGGCTTTCTGCCACATGAGCGGATACGGTTCTCACTGCTTTTTCAGTACCGCCGGTGGGGCTGAAATACATGGCCCATACTTTTTTGATTTCCATTGTAAACAAGACTCCTTTCTCTCTCCCTGATAAATGTTTTTCTTTTATGATACTCTATCCATCTCCCTTTTTCAAGCCGCAGACAAAAAAACAACATTGTCTGACCATCTTTCTTTTTCACGCAAAAAACCGGAAATCTTCGATCATTATCAAAGATTTCCGGTTTTTATCAGTCTTGGAATGTTTCCATATTCTCCCATGCTTCGGGAATTTTTTCCACTTCCTGTGCCGCAATCATTTCTGACAGACGGCTTTCCACATAAGCGGACTGTACCTGCTGGCGGTAAGCGTCCTCTGCCAGCTGTTTCACCTGTTCATCTGTAGGCGGGGTGATGGATTCCACTTTCAGTATGAAATAACTGCCCCGCACCTCAATGGGGTCTGTAATCTCACCTAATGTGAGATTTTCCGATAACCCAAAGGTATTGTTCAGATAATTCTGATACAGTGTCATCTGTCCATTGCCGCCGTTTTCCTTGGCGGAAGTATCTGTGTCATAGGTTTCGAAGAGCGCAGCAAAATCCTCTCCGGCTTTTGCCTTTTCGCTGACTTCTTTCGCCGTTGCCTCATCGTTTACCATGATGGTATCAATGGTGATCTGGGTATATTCCTCCCGCAAAGCGTCGGCGTTTTCCTGATAATACTGTTCCATTTCATCGGCATTGACTTCGCATTCCTTTGCCAATGTGTCATAGACCACAGAATACAGATAAGATTCCTCCATGAGGGTTTCCATCTGTTCTTGATCCACGCCCATTTTTGCCAGTTCTTCCTCTGTCAGCTGGCTGAGGAATTCCTCTGCCATGGTATGGGCTTCTGTTTTCTGGTCTTCTGTCAGAGAAATGTTGTTTTCCTCCGCATACTGTTCTGCGGCAACCACACTCTGTATGGTGCTGAATGCCCGCTCCTGCACCAGCTCCGCTCCGGTCATGCCGTCAAAATCCATGTCCCAGACATCACTGCCTGCGGCGGAAACAAAGCTTTGGGTGCTGGTATAAAGATATACCATATATTCGGACTTCATGACTTCTCTGCCATCTATGCGCGCTATGACTTCATCGGAAAAAGAACTGCCGCAGCCTGTAAGCCACAAAAGCCCAGTCAGCAGCAGGCACAATGCCCCTTTCACTTTCTTTTTCATAAAAAATCACACTCTCTTTTTTTCGGTTTCATGTCTTTTCATCTTCTTTTTCTGTCCAAAAAGAAGGTTAGCTTTTATTATACACATTTTTTTCCGAAAAAACTATGCTTTGAGCCCTTGTAATAAACTTTTAATATAGGGCACGCCTTTGTTTTCCTCGCCTTTTTTCAGTCTGACCGTCACATAAGGCATGGCGCCGGCAGTAAAGAGATATCGTCCACGGCTTTCCGCAATGCACTTTGTGAGTTTTTCCGGGTCCAAAGGCGCATCTGGACGGAATTCCACCAGAATATTGCTGCCTTTCTGATTGATGGCTGTGATGCCCAACCGATGGGCTTCCGCTTTCAAAAGCACCATTTCCAGCAAATTCTGGACGCTCTTTGGCAGGTCACCATAGCGGTCTTCCAGTTCTTCCTGCATGTCATAATATTCTTCCATGGTCTGGACAGCGGCAATTTTCTTATACAAATCCATGCGCTGTTCCTGATTTTTGATATAGAAATCAGGCAGATAAGCGTTGATATTCAAATCCACTGTGGTTTCAAATGTTTCTGCCACAGGTTCTCCTTTCAGGTTCTGGACTTCTTCTTCCAGCAGACGGCAGTACATATCATAACCAACGGATTCCATATGTCCATGCTGTTCCGCACCCAAAAGGTTACCGGCGCCACGGATTTCCAGGTCACGCATGGCAACTTTGAAACCGGAGCCAAACTCCGTAAATTCCCGAATGGTCTGAAGGCGTTTTTCCGCCGCTTCTTTCAGCATCTTATCCCGTTTGTACATGAGATAAGCATAAGCGGTGCGGTTGCTTCTGCCCACACGCCCACGAAGCTGGTACAGCTGGGACAATCCCATACGGTCCGCATCCTGAATGATGATGGTATTCACGTTAGAAATATCCATGCCCGTTTCAATGATGGTGGTACATACCAGCACATCAATTTCACCGCTAATAAAGTCCTGCATGATGTTTTCCAATTCTCTTTCCGACATCTGCCCATGGGCAAAGGCAACATTGGCTTCCGGCGCCAGATTCTGCACACGGAAGGCTTCTTCCCCAATGGTTTCCACCCGATTGTAAAGATAAAATACCTGACCGCCACGGCTCAATTCCCGGTGGATGGCTTCTCGAATGAATTCGGGGTTGTTTTCCATGACATACGTCTGGATGGGACGGCGTTCCTGGGGTGGTTCCTCCAGAATACTCATATCCCGGATGCCTGCCAATGACATGTGTAGTGTTCTGGGAATAGGTGTCGCTGTCAATGTGAGGACGTCTACATTTTCCCGCAGGCGTTTCAGTTTTTCCTTATGAGCCACCCCAAAACGCTGTTCCTCGTCCACAATGACCAGACCCAAATCCTTGAACTTCACGTCTTTAGACAGGATGCGATGGGTACCGATGACAATATCGGAAAAGCCTTTTTCCAATCCGTTCAGACTTTCCTTCTGCTGTTTGGGTGTACGGAAACGGGACAGCAGTTCGATTTTCACAGGATAGCCGGACATACGCTGTACAAAAGTATTGTAATGCTGTTGCGCCAGAATGGTGGTGGGCACCAGATATGCCACCTGTTTTCCATCCTGGACGGCTTTGAAGGCGGCACGGATGGCAACTTCCGTTTTGCCATAGCCAACGTCGCCGCAGACCAGTCTATCCATAACTTTGCCGCTTTCCATATCTTTTTTCACATCTTCGATGGCGTTCAGCTGGTCATCTGTTTCATCAAAGGGGAAGGCTTCTTCAAATTCCCTCTGCCACAGGGTATCTGCCCCGTACACATGACCCTTTGCCGCCGCACGTTTGGCATAGAGGGCAACCAAGTCCTCTGCCAGTATCTTCACAGCAGTTCTGGCTTTTGCCTTTGCTTTCAGCCAATCCTGTCCCCCCAGTTTGTTCAGTCTGGGTGCAGCACCGCCGGAACCAATATATTTCTGAATCATATCCATCTGGCTGACAGGCACAAACAGATTGCCCCCATCCCGATAGGAAATTTTCATATAATCCTTCTGGACGCCCTCCACGGAGATTTTCTCCAATCCCCGGAACACGCCGATGCCGTGGTTATCGTGAACCACATAGTCCCCGATGTGCAGGTCGGAAAAACTCTGAATGGCAACGCCGTTTTTCTTCTTTTTCTTCTTCCGTTTCTCGCCGCTCTTGCCGAAAATCTCGCTGTCGGAAAAGACAGCCAGGCGGATATAGTCATACTGGAACCCTTTGGACAGAGAGCCTTTGGACACCCAAACACTGCCGGGCACCATTTCTTTTTCCAAATCATCCACATAAACGGCAGGCACATCCATTTCCGTCAATTCCGTTGCCATCCTCTGGGCACGGGTACCTGTCCCTGCCAGCACCAAAATCCGGTAATTCTGTTTTTTCAGATACTGCAATTCCTCACAGAACAGGTCTGCCCGTTTCTGGAAAGAAGGAATGGAACGCACCGCAAAATCCGCCTGTGCTTTGGGCTGGAAGTGGGGTGTCCGCTGGGAAATCCCTGCCAGTAGAATACGGTCGAAGTCCTCCGCCTGCCGGAGAATATCCAGATAATCGAAAAGGAGTTTGCTCTGGGCAGGAAGCAAAAAGCCCTGTGCGATTCTGCCTTTCATACTTTCCTCATATTCCTGCCGCAGAGTATCCATGTGTTCTGCCAATCGCTGAGGTTCATCAAAACAAAGGATGGTGTCCTCTGGCAGATAGGAAAGGAGGCTTACCGTATCATCATAGAAGTAGTTAATGAAACTGCCCACGGAAGCAAAACTGAGTTCTGAACGAAGCAAGTCGATGTTTTCCCCGATATGCTCCTTCATCCGTTCCACGCCGTCCTCCACGGTGCTTTTTTCCATTTTCTTCAGGGCTTTTTTGTAATCGGCTTCCATTTTGTCTGCCGCTGATTTTGCTGTTTCTTCATCGTAAACCAGTTCCCGCATGGGGAAAATGGTCACAGTGTTGAGTTTATCCACGGAACGCTGGCTCTGGGCATCCATGGTACGGATGCTGTCGATTTCATCATCCCAAAATTCGATACGCACCGCATCTTCTGCCGTCAGGGGGTACACGTCCAAAATACCACCGCGGACAGCAAACTGCCCGGGGCTTTCCACCAGTTCCGCCCGTTCATAGCCCATGAACACCAGCTGTTTTGTTAAGTCAGTCAGTTCCCGCACCTCTCCCACATGCAATGTCAGGAGGAAAGAAGCAAATACTTCTTTTTCGGGGTATCTGTCCAGAAGTGCTTCCACAGAAGCCACAATGAGGGGGCATTTTCCTTCCAGCAGTTTTTCCACCACCAGAAAACGCTGGCGGTTCATTTCCATGCTGTGAACATCGGCGCTGTAAAAGAGGATATCTTTTGCAGGATAATACATGCCTGTCTTTGTGAAGAACTGCATATCCTCCAGAATCTCTTTTGCCCGGACTTCACTATGGGTCAGAATCACCATGGGGCGCTGCAAATGTTCCTGAACGCCATAAAGCAAATGATTTTTTTCCACGTCAATGACCCCTGTGGCAAACACAGGGGTATGTCCTTTGCGGATTTCATCCAGTAATGATTGATAGCTTTCCAACTCCAGCAGGGGCTCTGTCAGGCTTTTCATGCTTCCACCTCTTTTTTGGTTTCCTCAGGCTTTTCCTGAGGTTCTTTTTTGGGCTTAGGCGCTTTGGGACGCTGGTTCATGCGGTTCATGGCATCTGCCATGCCACGGGAAAGAATCAATTCCACCGCCTGTACCGCTTTATCCATGCCGCTTTCCATAAGGGGCATCGCGTCCTTGTCGAATTTTGCCAGCACATAATCCGCCAGATCCCATCCATTGGGTTTTTCACCGATACCCACTTTGATGCGGTAAAACACGTCTGTACCCATCTGCTGAATGATGTTGCGGATGCCGTTATGGCCGCCGTGACTGCCTTTTTCTCTCAAACGAATCTGTCCGGCAGGCATGGAAGTATCATCGTAAATCACCACAAAACGATCCTGAGGTATTTTGTAGAAATTGACGATTTCACGGATGCTTTCCCCGCTGAGGTTCATAAATGTCTGGGGTTTCACCAGCAGTACCCGCTTCCCGTTGATGGTGCCATCCCCAATAAGCGCCTTCTGTTTAAACTTGGTCACATCAATATGATATTTCTCCGCCAGTCGGTCAATGACACAAAAACCAACGTTATGCTTTGTTTCTGCGTATTCCCGTCCGGGATTGCCCAAACCTGCGATGACGAAAAATTCCTGTCCCTTTTCCTGATTTTTAAAACGGTCAAAAAGTCCCATAGTTCCTCTCCTCTTATTTCTTTTCCACACGACACAAAGCCCTAATTTCAACGCATGTGGGGGTGAGATTAGAGCTGTTCTTACTGATTTATAACTGCGGAAAGTATACCACACTTTTGGCTTGCCGTCAAAAGGCTAAGGAGAAAAAATGCCGCTCTTTTCCACAAAAAACCGCAAAAAAACGGGTAAGACCCATTTGGATCTTACCCGTTTGTCTTCCTTTTGACACGAAGGAAGTATTTTAGTCGGAATTATTTTACTTCGTTTACCAGTTCTTCGCCAGCCAGGAAAGCTTTTGCGTTGTCCAGAGTAACTTTAGCCATCTGTTCCAGAGCTTCTTCTGTCAGGAATGCCTGGTGACCGGAAATCAGAACTTTTTCGTTAGCCAGCAGTCTTGCCAGTGTAGGATCGTGTTTTTCCAGGTTGCTTCTGTCTTCGAAGAAGTATTCATGTTCAACTTCGCAAACGTCCATACCTACGCCACGAACTTTGCCGGATTCTACTGCATCAGCCAGAGCTTCGGAGTCAACCAGACCGCCACGAGCTACGTTGATGAAGATTACGCCGTCTTTCATCTTAGCGAAAGCGTCTTTGTCAACCATATGTCTTGTAGCAGGCATCAGAGGGCAATGGATGGAAATAACATCGGAACGAGCGTACAGTTCATCCAGTGTTACATATTCCAGACCCAGGTTAGGGTTGGGGAATGCATCATAAGCGATGATGTTCATGCCGAAACCTTTCAGGATGTCGATCATGCACTGACCGATTTTACCTGTACCGATGATACCAGCTGTTTTGCCGTACAGAGCGATACCTGTCAGACCAGCGATATCGAAGTTGAATTTTGTTGTTCTCTGATAGGACAGGTGGCATTTTCTGTTGATAGCCATCAGCAGAGCTGCGCCCTGTTCTGCTACAGACTGAGGAGAGTAAGCGGGTACTCTCAGAACGGGCAGACCGCATTCTTTAGCAACTGCCAGATCAACGCTGTCGAAACCTGCGCAACGCAGCAGCAGAACTTTGATACCCAGATCTTTCAGTTCACGGATAACTTCTGCGGGAACTTCGTCGTTAACGAAAGAGCATGTAGCGTCATGACCAGCTGCCAGATGAGCTGTAGCGGGTGTCAGTCTTTCGTTGAAGAATGTGATTTCATAACCGTATTTTTCAGCCATGGGAGCGAAAGAATCTTTCCAGTAGGATTTTGTGTCAAAAAATGCGATTTTCATTTCTAAATTCCTCCTAAAATTTTGATGTAATAGTAGAAAATGGATAGCAAACAGGATGTATGAAACCCTTTGGATATCAATATTTGCCACACCTGTTTGTCTTGTTTTTAACAATATAATCTATTTTACTTATTTTGTCAACCGACTTTCCGAAAAATTGTAAGTTTTGCCAATAGCTTTTTCTTTGTGTATACAAAAAAACATATAGTTTCCATCAGACCCTTTTTCCGTTTTTTGGACATAATTCCCCGCTGATATTTTCGGCTCAAAAAGACCTGCTTTTTTGCGAAAAAACAGAACTTTTCCGTTGTTTTTCTACCACTTTTTTCCACAGTTGGTTTTTTGAAAAATCTTTCTTTTTCAACTTTTTTTACACAAAAAACCACCTTTGCGGTCAAACCGCAAAGGTGGTTTTGTGGGTTCAATTTACAGATTTTGACAAAAAACTGTTTTTTAGTCAAACAGCTGAGAAATGGAAACGCCTTCGTGGATGCATTTGATAGCGTTTGCAAACAGATCGTCAACAGATACGGATGTGATCTTGTCGATCTTCTTGTCTTCAGGCAGTTCGATGGTATCCAGAACCAGCAGTTCTGTGATAGCGGAATCCTGGATTCTATGGATAGCAGGACCGCTCAGTACAGCATGTGTACAGCAAGCGTCTACTTCTACAGCGCCTCTTTCTTTCAGCGCATTTGCTGCGTTTGTGATTGTACCTGCTGTGTCGATCATGTCGTCAACCAGGATAACTTTTTTGCCTTTGACATCACCGATGATGTTCATGATTTCGCTGACATTTGCTTTGGGTCTGCGTTTGTCGATGATAGCCAGAGGAATGTTCAATCTTTCTGCGAATGTTCTTGTTCTTGTTACGCTGCCCAGGTCGGGAGAAACTGCAACAAAGTTTTTCAGATCATCGCCGTATTTATTGATGTAGAAATTTGTCAGCAGTGGGCTGCCTACCAGGTTATCTACAGGAATATCGAAGAAGCCCTGAATCTGTGCACAGTGCAGGTCCATTGTCAGCACACGGTTTGCGCCGGCGCTTGTCAGGATGTTTGCAACCAGTTTTGCACTGATGGGATCTCTTGCTCTTGCTTTTCTATCCTGTCTAGCATAGCCGTAATAAGGCATAACAGCTGTGATTCTGCCTGCGGATGCACGTTTCATAGCATCGATCATGATCAGCAGTTCCATCAGGTTGTCGTTTACAGGATAAGAAGTGGACTGGATGATGAATACGTCAGCGCCACGGATGGTTTCGTTGATTTTAACGGAAATTTCGCCGTCGCTGAATTTTTCCACTTCTGCGTCGCCCAACTTCAGACCCAGCTTCTTAGCGATGGATTCTGCCAGATCACGGTTGGAATTACAGGCAAATACTTTGATATTACTGCCGGTTGAATAAATCATGTTTGGTATCCCCCTACTTTTACTCTTGAACGTTTTTCTCGCCTTTGCAATAGCATACGTCGCTATATTATAATGTTACACCTATCTTCTGCCAATTTCAACACAAATCGACAGATTTTATGATTTCTTTTGCACCCGTTTTGCCTTCCATCCCTTGATGATGGTCTGTCTTGCTCTGGCAACTGCCAAAACGTCTTCAGGCACATCTCTGGTGATGGTGGAGCCTGCAGCAATGTAAGAATCTTTTTCGATGGTAACAGGTGCCACCAGGTTTACATTGCAGCCAACGAATACATGGTCGTGGATGGTGGTTCTGTGTTTCTTTTCCCCATCGTAGTTGACCATGATGCTGCCGCAGCCGAAGTTAATCTTTTCGCCTGCGTCTGTATCGCCCACATAGGACAGGTGTGGAATCTTGGTGCCATTGCCAATATTGGAATTTTTCACTTCTACGAAGTCGCCCACTTTTACATTGTTGCCAATGTGGCAGTTGGGACGGATATATGCAAAAGGTCCAACGGTTGTGCCGCTGCCGATGGAAGATTCCAGACCTGTGGAAGTCTGGAATTTCACGCCGTCTGCCAGCTGCATGTCTGTCAGACGGGAATTGGGACCGATTTCACAGTCTTCACCAATGATGGTTTTGCCTTCGATGACACAGCCGGGCAGAATCACAGTATCTCTGCCAATCTGTACATCGCTGCCGATATATGTCTGTTCAGGATCAACGATGGTAACACCGTTTTCCATATGTTTGCGGTTGATGCGGCGTTTCAGGATGGCAGCCGCTTCTGCCAGCTGCACACGGGAGTTTACGCCGAAAAATTCGCTTTCGTCTGCTGCTGTGTATGCGCCAACGTTTTTGCCGTCGCCCAGCAGGATTTCCAGACAGTCGGGCAGATAATATTCTCCCTGGGCGTTGTTGTTATTCAGTCTGCCCAAGGCGTTTTTCAGGTCTGCCCCGCGGAATACATAAATGCCTGTATTGATTTCTTTCACAGCGCGTTCTGCTTCGGAAGCGTCTTTGTGTTCTACGCTCTTTACAAAATTGCCTGCTTCATCACGGATGATACGACCATAGCCTGTAGGATCGTCTACCATAGCAGATACAACAGTTACAGCATTTTCTTTTGCACGATGGTCTGCAATAACACCTTTCAGTGTTTCCCCTGTGATCAGCGGTGTATCCCCATACAGAATCAGCATATCCTTATCGTCTTCGATGAAATCGCCAGCCATTTTCACCGCATGGCCAGTGCCTTTGCGTTCTGTCTGAAGGGCAAAAGACACATCTTCTCTCTGGATGGCTGCCTGCACCTGTTCTGCCAGATGGCCAACCACAACGCATACGGCTTCCGCGCCGCTGTCTTTTGCTGTGTCAATGACATACTCCACCATGGATTTGTTCATGATTTCATGGAGTACTTTTGGTTTCTTGGATTTCATACGGGTACCTTCGCCCGCTGCCAAAATGATTGCTTTCAGATTTTCCATAATCTTCTCCTCTCGCAACATGTCCCATTTTCGCATCTTCTATAAATTCCCATTGAAAAAGGGGGTAATCCCCCTTTTTATTACTATGTATCATTTTCTCATTTTTCGCCACAAAAAGCAATATACCTTTTTCACAAAAAACGTATACAAAATACATTTGTATTTCTGTGAAAGGGCACTTTGTGATTTTCATGGAAAAAAATGGCAGCCACCCCCAGCCTGTGCCGGAATTTTATCCGCGCACTTCTGAAAGCGACCGCCTTTTTTATTTTATGTCAGGATTACAGTTTCGTTCCTTTTTTCAGAATGATGGGTTCTTCAGAAGATTTACCGATGACTTGCTGACCTTCGGAAATAGAAACTTCTTTATCCAAGATGGCATTTTCTACGACACAGTTTTTGCCGATGCGAACGCCTTCCATCAAAATGGAATTGCGTACCACTGCGCCTTCGTCGATATAAACCTTACGGAATACCACGCAATGTTCCACAGTGCCATTGAAAATAGCGCCGCTGCCGACAATACTGTCTGTAACGTCTGCCCCTGCGTTATATTTTGCAGGAGGTTCATCCTTGGGTTTTGTTTCAATATAAGGATACTGATTTACGAAAACATCACGCACTTCTTTTTTCAGGAAGTCCATGTTGGTTTCGAAGTAACCATGGATGCCTGTACCAATGCTGCTCCAGTAGCCTTTGAATTCATAACCAAAGATGTTCAGTTTCTTGCTGTAAGGAATGATGATGTCTTTTACCAGACCGTAGCCGCCCTGAGGCACGACTTCCTGCAGCAGGTCAATCAGCAGTTTTCTGGAGATCACATAAATACCCAGAGATGCGGATGTGGTCTGTGCCTGTTCGGGTTTTTCTTCAAAGCCCAGCAGACGTTTGTTTTCATCCATCTGCATGATACCGAAATGGGTCAGGTCTTTGCCTTCCATATTCTGATAAACCACAGTGATGTCTGCACCTTTATCGATATGATACTGCAAAACATCACGATAATCCATTTTGTATACAGAATCGCTGGAAGCGATGATGACATATTCTTCGTTGCTGCGGTGCAGATATGTCATATTCTGATAAATGGAGTCCGCTGTGCCGCGGAACCAGTCATTGCCTGTGCTGCTGGTATAGGGTGTGAATACGAACAAGCCCCCCTGTTTTCTGCCGAAATCCCACCATTTGGAAGATGTCAGGTGGTCACGGAGAGAACGGGAGTTGTACTGTGTCAGTACAGCTACTTTCCCAATACCGCTGTTAGACATGTTGCTCAGTGTAAAGTCGATGGCACGATAGCAGCTGCCGATGGGCAGAGCCGCAGAAGCACGCTGTTCTGTCAGCACACCCAGACGACCGTCGTTGTTACCGCCTGCCAGAATAATCCCAATTGCTTTCATTTAAATCCCCTCCCGAATCACAGATTTGCCGCTTTCCAGGGTACCGTCAGAATAATCCTCCGCTACGGTATTGCCGTAAAGCACGCAGTTTTTCCCAATGACAACACCTTCCGGTACGCTGGTGTTTGCGCCCAGAACGGTAATACCGGTGTTGTAGATATTGGGTTTTGTTTCGTTGGGGATGTTTTCGCCCACACCCATATGTACGTTCTTTGCAACCTTGCAGTTTTCGTCAATGATGCAGCGGTCGATGACACAGCCTTCTTCAATGACTGTGCCGCCCATGATGATGGAATCTTTAACCACAGCGCCGGCTTTGACAACTACTTCAGGTCCCAGAACGGAATGGTTTACTTCACCATAAATTTCACTGCCGTCAGAAACCAGAGATTCTTTTACCTTCGCACCGGGTGCCGTATACTGCGGCGGCTGATGGTCACTGTTGGTATAGATCTTCCAGAAATCTTCATACAGGTTAAATTCAGGCAGAGCTTTGATCAATTCCATATTGGATTCCCAATAGGATTCGATGGTACCTACATCCTTCCAGTATCCACGGAAGCGATAAGCGTAGAGGTTCTGACCTTCTTCCAGCATTTTGGGAATGATGTGTTTCCCGAAATCGCTGTCGGCATGGATGGCATTGTCCTCAATGAGTGCTTCACGCAGTCTGCTCCATGTGAAGATATAAATCCCCATGGAAGCCAGATTGCTCTTTGGATTTTTGGGTTTTTCTTCGAATTCATAGATCTTGTCGTCGTCTTCTGTGTTCATGATACCGAAGCGGCTTGCTTCTTCCATGGGCACTTCCAGAACGGCAATGGTTGCTGCCGCGCCTTTTTCCTTATGGAAGCGCAGCATCTGGGAATAGTCCATTTTATAAATGTGGTCCCCAGAAAGGATGAGTACGTATTCCGGATTGTTGCTGTCGATGAAATCGATATTCTGATAGATAGCATTGGCAGTCCCCATGAACCATTCCCCGGAATCTCCGCCTTTGACATGAGGCGCCAGAATGGTTACGCCGCCGTTTTTCTTGTCCAGATCCCAGGGAATACCGATGCCGATGTGCTGATTCAGACGCAGCGGCTGATACTGGGTCAAAACGCCCACGGTATCCACGCCGGAATTGATACAGTTACTGAGTGGAAAGTCGATGATACGGAATCTGCCGCCGTAAGTAACAGCAGGTTTCGCAACTTTCCGTGTGAGAATCCCCAGGCGGCTGCCTTGTCCGCCCGCTAAAAGCATTGCGATCATCTCTTTTTTACGCATATTACCAACCCCTTGCTTATTATGTACATCCTTGTACATATGTATATACAAGGATACAAGCCCATTATAACATAGTATCTGTCCAAAAGAAACACACACAATATATGAATTTTCATGATTTTTCGCTAAAAAAAAATGAACATTTATGCTATTGCAATTTCAAAAGGTTGTAAAATTTATAATATTTACAAAAAAAACTGTATAAAATATAGAAAAGCAAACCAAAAGAATTGCCATTCCTTCGCTGGTATACTATAATGGAATCCAATATAAATTCGAAATTCTGTGTAATTTGACAAATCCATAAAATTCGATAGAGGCGGTTGATTATGACACAAACAAAAGAACATATTTATTTTATCGGCATCGGCGGCATCAGCATGTCCGGTCTGGCGGAAATTCTTGCCAGCCGCGGTCATCAGGTATCTGGCACCGATGTAAAGGAAACAGCTGTCACCAAACATCTGCAGAGCCTGGGCATCCACATCAATTTCGGACATCGTGCGGAAAACATCACCGATGACATCACACTGGTGGTATACACCGCAGCCATCCATGATGACAATCCGGAACTTCGGGCAGCCCACGAAAAAGGCATCCGAATCATGGATCGCGCCCATCTGCTGGGGCAGATCATGGACGAATATCATGATTCCGTAGCCGTATCCGGTACCCACGGCAAGACTACAACCACATCCATGGTTTCCGAGATCCTGCTGGCAGCCGAAAAAGACCCTACCATCACCGTAGGCGGCATCCTGCCCACCATCGGCAGCAATCTGCGCATCGGCAATTCCCCTTATTTTGTAGCGGAAGCCTGCGAATACTTTGACAGCTTCCTGCAGTTCAATCCTTTTATTGCCATTATCCTGAACGTAGAAAGCGACCATTTGGATTATTTCAAAACACTGGAAAACATCCGCCGTTCTTTCCACGCCTTCGCCCAGCGAGTACCTGACAAGGGTCTGCTGGTGATTTCCGAAAAGATCGACCATGTGGAAGAACTGACAGACGGCTTGACCTGTCATGTGGAAACATTTGGTCTCAGCGAAAAAGCTAACTGGCGGGCGGAAAACATCGTTCATGAAGCTGACGGCAGAAACAGCTTTGACGTATACCACAACGGCGAATTTTTCACCACCATACATCTGCATATTCCCGGGGAACACAACATCACCAACGCACTGGCTGCCATTGGTGCATCTGCTTTCCTTGGGGCAGCGCCTGAGGACTGCGTGAAAGGTCTGCACCACTACACCGGTACAGAACGCCGTTTCCAGCTGAAAGGGAAAAAGGACGGCATCACTGTCATCGACGACTATGCCCACCATCCCACAGAAATCAAAGCAGCCCTTGCGGCAGCACAGAATGTGCAGCACAACACCACATGGTGTGTGTTCCAGCCTCATACTTTCTCCCGTACCCGTTTCCTCTTTGATGAATTTGGGGAAGCTTTCGGCGACGCGGATGAAATCATCATTGCGGACATTTTCGCTGCCAGAGAAACAGACGACGGCACTGTCAGTGCAGCACAGCTGGCAGACCGCATTGCCCAGACTGGCAAATCTGCCCGTTATGTAGGCGATTTCGCAGCCATCGAAGCATATCTGCGGGAACACTGCAAGAGCGGTGACCTGCTCATGACCGTAGGCGCAGGGGATGTATACAAAATCGGGGAAAACTTCCTGAAATAAGTTTGACATCATAAGAAAATAAAGAAAGCTGAAATCTTTGCCATATAAAAGATTTCAGCTTTTTTGTTTCACAAAGGTTTGATTGGGTCTGTTTTCTTGCAGAGAAACTGTGCGACCGGAATCCTAAAATGAAAAGGATTCCAGATATTCTATTTTTTATTCTATTTTTGATGTGGATTGTTTTCCCCAAAATCAGGCAGTATCTCGGAAAACAGCTGCCTTTCCACAGGAATCCGGCAGTAAAATCAGACAAAACGTACCTTTTTTCTACTCTCACGAAAAAGTTATCCACATTTCCACATTTCATGCTGTGGAAAACACAATTTTTTATGTGGATAATATCCACTGTGTTGTTTATAACTCTGTGGAAATCTGGGGAGGAAACTGCTGCTTTGCTGGCGGAGAAAGGACTTCTATCATGATACCTGCCCCCAGACGAAACCCCTTGATGAAACTTTCTGCCTGTTCTAAGGGAAACAACGCTAACTGCTCATCCATGACTTCCTCCAGTTCTTTTCGCTGTTCTTCCGTCAGAGTACGCCGCAGAGATTCATAATGTCGCAGATGCTCCTGACGCTTGGCACGACAGTCTGTCAATGTGGTGGCAAACTGCTCCCATGGGGCAATTTCCCCGTCATAGAGTTGATGTAAAATGGATTTCATGATATTCCCTCCCTATGCAGAATTTTCTAAATCCATTTTATCAATATGCATTCTCTTTGTATATCACAAGTTTTATATTACATTTTATAACATATTTTTGATTATAAATTCAAATGACCAATAACCTCATTTTTTCCAAAATAAAAACAGAGCCTGTGATTCCACAAACTCTGCTCCGTTCTTTTCGCCCCTCGTCAAAGGCTTGAATGAAATGAGCCTTTGACGAAATTATTTATGATAAGGTTCTTTCCGGTTAATCCGCTCCGCCCGATAAATCTGTTCCAACAAAATCACCCGCATCATCTGATGGGGAAATGTCATAGCAGAAAAACTCAAAGCAAAGTCTGCCCGTTTCATGACCTCTTTAGACAATCCCAGAGAACCGCCCGCCGATAACAAAAGCCATAAGGCTCACACCGCCAACGGCTTTCTTTGCCATAAAGTCTGCCAGACCTTCAGAAGTCAATCCTTTTCCCTCAATGGCAAGGGCTACCACAAAAGCGTCGTCTTTGATGGCTTTCAGAATGCGCTCCCCTTCTTTTTTCTTCACTTCTTCTTCCTGTGCCGGACTCATGGTTTCCGGCGCTTTCTCGTCGGGCAGTTCCACGATTTCCAGTTTATGATACCGGCTCAAACGCTTGCTGTATTCCGCAATGGCGTCCTGCCAGTATTTTTCTTTCAGCTTGCCCACGCAAACAATGGTAATCCGCATGGCTTCTCCCTCCTCAAATGGTGACTTTTGCCCCGTTGGAATTTCTGGCAGCCATATCCATTTTCAATGCGCCGCCCAGTTTGATGCGGTTTTGCTCCAGAATTTCTGCCACCGTTTCATAAGCAAGGTAGGGGCTGTTATTTTCTTCGCTCAAATGTCCCAGAAAAATATGTTTCATTTTGCCGCTCATGATTTCCGCCAGAAGTGCGCCTGCGGTACGGTTGGACAGATGCCCTCTTTCCCCCAGAATACGCTGTTTCAGATTCCAGGGATACCGTCCTTTTTTCACCATTTCCTCGTCATGGTTGGATTCCAGAAGCAAAATATCGCTGTCGGTGATATTCTCCCGGATGGTATCTGTCACATGACCGATGTCTGTAGCCACAGTGATTTTCTTTTCTCCCGCAAAAACGCTGTAGCCCACTGGTGCTGCCGCGTCATGGGGAATGGCAAAGGGTTTCACACACAGGTCATTGATGACGCAAGGCTCCCCTTCGTATACAAAACGCTTATTGCGTGGGGCAATCTTGCCCAGACTGCCTTCCATGGCGTCCCACGTTTCCATGGTGGCATAGATGGGAACGTCAAACTTTCTAGAAAATACCCCTGCTCCCTTCACATGGTCAATATGCTCATGGGTGATGAACAAAGCATCAATCTGGTCACCGGTGAGGGACAGTTTTTCCAGCCCTTCCAGTATCCGTTTGCCGCTGACACCTGCATCAATGAGAATTTTCGTATGTTCTGTGCCCATAAAGATGCTGTTGCCGCTGCTGCCGCTGGCAATGGTACAAAAATCCAAGGGATTCCCCTCCTTTCCAAAATATTCCATAAAAACAGCCGCAAAAGTTCCGCCTTCCGCTCCCTCTTACGGCTGTCAAAAAGTTCTTATGCTTTCACACGGGTGATATTTGCGCCCAGTGCATTGAATTTATGTTCGACTTCTTCATAACCTCTGTCGATGTATTTCACGCCGTCAATGACGCTTTCGCCTTCTGCTGCCAGTGCTGCCAGAATCATGGCTGCCCCTGCACGCAGGTCTGTGGCTGTCACATTTGCCCCATGGAAACGGGGAATGCCGTCAATGCGGGCAACTCTGCCGTCGATCTGCACCTGTGCGCCCATCTTCCGCAGTTCGTCGATGTACTGATAACGGTTGTCCCATACGTTTTCTGTGATGACGCTCTGTCCCTGACAAACGCTCAGCAGTGCCGCAATCTGGGGCTGCAGGTCTGTAGGG